>Ga0308159_1000115_pt1 | contig 305176 bp, 227 predicted proteins | sample PhyCR1_FD_201040 | JGI IMG/M metagenome (GOLD analysis project Ga0308159, IMG submission 201040) | Phyllosphere microbial communities from UC Gill Tract Community Farm, Albany, California, United States - DLSLC.R1 | ecosystem: Host-associated > Plants > Phyllosphere > Unclassified | place... | reverse complement strand
TCACCGCAACCTATACCCTTACACAAACCGATATCGATGCAGGACGCGTAGACAACCTGGCAACAGCAAAAGGTAAAGACCCGAAAGGAAAAGACGTAACCGATGAGTCGGAGAACGGCAACCCTGTGGATCCGAATAACCCTGTTGACCCTAACTGCCCTACCTGTACCATTACCCCGCTGCCACAAACAGGCAGTATCCGCCTTACCAAAACCGGAACGTTTAACGACACTAACGGCGATGGAAAAGCGCAGGCAGGTGAAACCATTACCTACACCTTTAAAGTAGAAAACACAGGTAATGTAACCGTAGCTGATATTACCATCACAGACCCTAAAGTAAACGTAAAAGGCGGGCCGGTAACACTGGCACCGGGAGCAGCTGACAATACCAGCTTCACCGCAACCTATACCCTTACACAAACCGATATCGATGCAGGACGTGTAGACAACCTGGCAACAGCAAAAGGTAAAGACCCGAAAGGAAAAGACGTAACCGATGAGTCGGAAAACGGCAACCCTGTGGACCCGAATACCCCTGTTGACCCTAACTGCCCAACCTGTACCATTACCCCGCTGCCACAAACAGGCAGTATCCGCCTTACCAAAACCGGAACGTTTAACGACACCAGCGGCGACGGAAAAGCGCAGGCAGGTGAAACCATTACCTACACCTTTAAAGTAGAAAATACAGGTAATGTAACCGTAGCTGATATTACCATCACAGACCCTAAAGTAAGCGTAAAAGGCGGACCGGTAACTCTGGCACCGGGAGCAACTGACAATACCAGCTTCACCGCAACCTATACCCTTACACAAACCGATATCGATGCAGGACGTGTAGACAACCTGGCAACAGCGAAAGGTAAAGACCCCAAAGGAAAAGACGTAACCGATGAGTCGGAAAACGGCAATCCTGTAGATCCGAATACCCCTGTTGACCCTAACTGCCCTACCTGTACCATTACCCCGCTGCCGCAAACAGGCAGTATCCGCCTGGTTAAAACCGGAACGTTTAATGACACCAGCGGCGACGGAAAAGCGCAGGCAGGTGAAACCATTACCTACACCTTTAAAGTAGAAAATACAGGTAATGTAACCGTAGCTGATATTACCATCACAGACCCTAAAGTAAGCGTAAAAGGCGGACCGGTAACTCTGGCACCGGGAGCAACTGACAATACCAGCTTCACCGCAACCTATACCCTTACACAAACCGATATCGATGCAGGACGTGTAGACAACCTGGCAACAGCGAAAGGTAAAGACCCCAAAGGAAAAGACGTAACCGATGAGTCGGAAAACGGCAATCCTGTAGATCCGAATACCCCTGTTGACCCTAACTGCCCTACCTGTACCATTACCCCGCTGCCGCAAACAGGCAGTATTGCCCTGGTTAAAAAGGTAACAAACAAAGGTTCAGGCGTAAACGGAGCATTTATTCTGGGAGATATCATTGAATATGCGTTCACTGTAACCAATACCGGAAACCTTACCCTGAAAAACATCGTTTTGAATGACCCAATCATAACAATTGCTGCGATTAATATACCTGGGGCACTTGCTCCGGGTGCTGCAGTAACCGTGAAACAGAACTACACCATTACCACTGCCGACATCGGCCGTGGAAGTGTAACGAACTCAGCAACAGTAACCGCTGAGGATCCTCACGGCAAAACGGTAAAAGACATATCAGGTTCTGCAGTAGACAACGACAAGCCAACGGTAACAACGTTAGCCGGTCCGCCGGTAGCAACAAATGATGCAGCAGTTACCCTGCAGGGAATACCAGTCAATATTCCGGTGCTTACCAACGACGTGCCCGGAAGCAGCCCATTAAATCCTGGTACTGTAGTTATTGTGACCCCACCGGCACACGGAACCTTAACGGTAAACCCTGACGGAACGGTTGTTTACAAATCAGACCCTGCTTACAGTGGACCTGACAGTTTTGTATATACCGTAAAAGACCAGAACGGACAGACTTCAAATCCTGCAACGGTAAATATCACCATAACACCAGGTAAACCGGTAGCGGTAGATAATACGGCCAAAACCAATTTCGGCACCCCTGTACAGATTAACATCCTGGACAATGATAAAACCGACGGCGCTCCATTCGATAAAGGAAGTATTGAAATTGTAAGCCAGCCAGCACATGGTACAATCAAAATGAATCCTGATGGCACGGTAACATACACCCCTGATCCTGGTTTTACAGGAACAGATAGTTTTAACTACCGCGTAAAGGATATCAACGGAAACTATACCAACGTAGCCACGGGCAAAATTACCATAGAGGGCTTCTTTATCCCGAATGTGTTTACCCCGAATGGCGACGGAAAGAACGATACCTTCTTTATTGTAGGACTGGAATCATTCGATTCGGTAGACATCGAGATTTATAACAGGTGGGGAAATCAGGTGTACCGCATGAACGGGTATAAAAACGACTGGACGGGTTACGGCCTCAATGAAGGAACCTATTTCTATAAGGTAACCCTGAAAAAAGGCGCAGACAGACAGACTGTTGCCGGACCGGTTTTATTAAAAAGATAACAATTAAAAAGCAATAAAATGAAAAAGCTTGTTATAAAAGGATCAATACTGGCAGTAGCCCTGGTTTTATCGGGGAAACTGACGGCAATGGCACAGCAGAACATCCAGTTTTCCCAGTACATATTCAATTCCCTCAGCGTAAACCCGGCTTATGCAGGCTACAAGGAAGAACTCTTTGCCCAGCTTGCGATGCGTACGCAGTGGACAGGGCTTAACGGTGCCCCGCAGACCGGCCAGATATCCATCGACGGGGTAACCGAAAGCAACAGGAAAAACGTAGGCCTTGGCCTGCAGATTACGGCAGACAAGCTCGGATCGCAGACCGCCAATTCCATATACCTGAACTATGCATACAGGATCAGGCTCAATGCCGACGATACCCAGCGCCTTAGTTTCGGCCTGGCGGCAGGGATTACCAATTATGCCATAGACGGGGCTTCCCTAAGACCTGTGGAACAGGGTGACCTGAGCGTGCCTGCCGGAAACCTCAGCAGCTATGTACCCGATACCCGTTTTGGGGTGTACTACAGCTCTCCAAGATATTACATCGGGGCTTCGGTAATGGACATGTTCTCGGGAGATGTATCAAACGATGTATTCAACTGGGATACCGCCACACAGCAGAACATCAAACGGAAACGCCATTATTATGTGATGACAGGTGCGCTCCTGGATCTTTCGGAAGGGCTAAAACTCAGGCCGAGCCTGCTCTGGAAAGAAGACTTTAAGGGCCCAAGCAGTTTAGACCTCAATGCCATGCTGGTATTTGGCGAAAGGTTCTGGGTTGGTGGCGGATACCGGACAGGGATAAACCTGTGGGACAAGGCATACAGGCAGGGACAATCACTGAGCAATGCCAATTCCATATCGGGCATCATCCAGTTCTATGCCTCTAACCGCTTCAGGATAGGTTATTCGTATGATTATATCACCAGCGGGCTCAGCAGTGTACAGAACGGTTCGCACGAAATTACCATCGGGCTTACCTTTCCTTCAAAGTCCAACAGGCTGCTCAGTCCACGTTTCTTCTAAAGCTTAATATACAATCTGATTATGAATACTCAATTAAAATATCTTTTACTGGCTTTTTTTCTTATCCTGTGCATACAGGGAAAGGCACAGGAACAGCTTTCGCTGCGTGAGCGTGCAAAACTGAAGTACGACAGCTACAATTATGCACAGGCTATCCCCATCTACCTGAAGCTTGTGGATGTAAAAACCCCGAAAATGGGCGATATCGAAAAACTGGCCTACAGTTATTACGAGCTAAACGATTATGAAGCCGCAGAAAACTGGTTTGCAAGGCTGGTGGCCTATCCGGAAAGCAGCGCCGCCAACCTCCTCACCTATGGTTCGGTACTCAAATCAAACCTGCGGTACAAAGAGGCCAGAAAGGTTTTTGAAAACTATGCGGCCAAAACCGGGGATGCAAAAAAAGTAGCCAACGAGATAGCAGGCTGCGATTCGGCACAGGTATGGCTGGCAAAACCTACCCCGCACCTGATTAAAAACGAGGCGCTGGTAAACACAGAAAATGCCGAGTTTGCCGTATTCCCTTTTGCAAAAAAAGTATTTTATACCGGAGAACCGGATGCAGGCGTATTCAAGGCAATATCAGGAAGAACAGGAAAACCTTACCTGCGCATATATACGGCAGACAGGGATGCAAATTCCACGCTCAGTTTCCCACTGGTAGACACCGCGGTATATAACAGTTCGGCATACCATGTGGGCCCGGTATTTAGCAACAGGGCCGGCAACACCCTCTTCGTATCGCGCACCTATACCGGAAAAAAAGACAGTGAGATTGAAAATGAGGGGAAAAGAAAATTCAGGACAAACAACATCGAACTTTACATCTATACCGCCAATAACGGAAAATGGGAGGAAAAACCTTTCCCGTATAACAACGTAAGCAAATACTCGCTCGGGCAGGCATGCCTCAGCAGCGACGAGCAAACCCTATATTTCACTTCCGATATGCCGGGAAGTATCGGGGGAACGGATATCTGGTACAGTGTACTGGGAACCGACGGCACCTGGGGAAAACCACAGAACGCCGGCAGTACAATCAATACCCCGGATGATGAAATGTTCCCTCAGGTTGGTGCCGACAGCCTGCTCTACTTCTCCAGCAATGGGTTGCCGGGCATGGGGGGCCTTGATGTATTCGCTGCAAAGGGCAACAGGAACAGTTGGGAAAAACCAGTTAGCATGCGTTATCCCATCAACTCCCCTGCCGATGATTTTGCCTTCGTTAACATGTCACTCCCAACGGCAGATTATGGCACAGGATACCTCTCTTCGAACCGAAAAGGAGGAAAAGGAAATGACGATATTTACAGTTTTGGCCTGGAAAAACCAAAGATCATACTGGCACTGAAAGGCATCACTTTCGACAAAAACACAAATGCCCGCCTGCCACAAACCAACGTAACACTGATAGACCAGAACGGGCGGAGGGTAACAGGCAAACAGCTTACCGCAGACTCTGCCAAATATTTCTTTACCCTCGAGAAGAACACCGATTATATGGTACTTGGCCAGAAACTGAAGTATTACAGCGACTCGGCAAGCGTAACAACCAAAGGCCTCACCAGGTCCGATACACTGGAAGCCAACCTTTACCTGAAACCACTGTTTATGGTGGGTGCTAAAATTGAGATCAAAAATATCCATTACGATTTCGATAAGGCGAACATCAGGGCAGATGCGGCCAAAATACTTGATGAAACCGTACGCATCATGAGGGACAACCCGACACTTGAAATCGAAATGGGATCACATACCGATAGCAGGGGATCTGATATCTACAACATCGACCTTTCGCAGCGCAGGGCACAGTCGGCGGTAAACTACCTGGTGAGCAGGGGAATAGCAAGAAGCAGGATGACCGCCAAAGGGTATGGAGAAACGCAGCTGCTTAACCGTTGCAAAAACGGTGTGGCATGCTCGATAGCAGAACACCAGCAAAACAGGAGGACTGAATTCAAAATCGTGAAATATTAGCAAACCGGGTAAACAGGTTTAAAAATTTGTCAGCATTATATATTACCATAAAATTTACAAATTTTAATAAACATGCTATCTCCTGGTTATGTTTTACAGAGATTTGGTATATTGGTTTTATAAATTACTTAATTGTTGATGTAAAATTATGAATTGTTTAATCGTTGACGACCAGAAAATTTTCAGGATGCTGATTAAAAGGTTTTTAAGCCTGGACAGCAGCTTAGTGCTTATCGGAGAATCAGAAGACGCTTTTGATGCCCTGCAAAAAATTAAGGATCACCGTATCGACCTGATTTTTCTTGATGTACAAATGCCCGGAATGAGCGGATTGGAACTTGCAAAGATTTTGGAAGGGAAATCTCCGCTCGTTATATTTACAACATCGCTGGCAGAATATGCTGTAGACGCATTTGACCTTAACGTAATCGATTTTCTGCTCAAGCCCATTACACCTGCCAGGTTTATAAAAGCGGTTGAAAAAGCAAAAGAAGTTTTTCAGAAAAACCAGCTGGCAGGTATTGGCCAAACCAACGAATTTGCATTTATCCGGGAGTCTAATGTGGTACGCAGGCTTAAGGTTCCGGATATTCTTTACCTCGAAGCAACTGCCGATTACGTTAATATCCGGATGGAAAACGGTCACTTTTTGATCCACTCCTCTTTAAAAAACATCCAGCAAAAATTGCCGCCACACCTTTTTTTGAGGGTACACCGGTCATTCATTGTAAATGTAAGCAAGGTAGACAGTTCAGAAGGCAAAACACTCATCATCAAGAATTATTATGTACCTGTTTCAGACGCATACAGAAGCGCCTTAAACAAAGTGATGTTATTCCTGTAACAGTGGCTGATCAGATCGCTCCCCGGGAAAGAAATTGATGTTTATTTAGCGATTATTGAACATTTCTGACCTCCTTTTATCCTTTGACGCCTATCCATAAGATCGGCCAGCAGCTTTCGGAGTTTATCATTTTCTGATTTTAATCCAATCAGTTCTATTGCAATATAACTGTAAGATTTTAACCACATTCTAAAGATCTGCTCATCAATCTCAAATACCTTGCATATCGATTTTACCGACATTCCCTGGTAATATTTTTCCATTACAGAAACAATTTCCGTTAAAGAATACTCCTCTTCCTTTAACGAATACCCATGCTCATTTAATAAATCCATTTGGTTAGCCATTAACAAAATTTAAGAATCTGTTAATTAGTCAGGTTTAAAGTGCCCCTTGCAAACTCACGTCTGCTATTAAAACACTATTATTACCGCCATTATCTTAAAATAAATTTAAGAAAAGGCCAATCGTTTTAAAATAGGGAATAGTTAAATGGAGTTTCTCGCTCCATGAATAAACAAGAACAGTCTATGGGGCTAATGACTGATGCTTTGATTCCACCCTGAAATATACGTCATCATTTCCGGTTGGCACAACGATGCAACGATATCATTACCCTCAAACAAATCAAAACATTCTGCTGAAATTTCAAAACGCAAATGCCTCCCGCTTTATCATTCATGGAGCTTTTTTAGTCATTTATAGAATGGATCGGGCGCTTTAACGATTTTCTATTCCCAGAGACTTGGTGGTACATTAAATTTGTTTCAGACAATTAGAAAACAGCTTGGGATGGCTTGTCATCTAATTTGTGAAGAGAGGAGAAAGTTCGGATGAAAGCAACCTCTCATAGTCACATAAGGCTATAGAAAGGGGAAAAGTATCGGGATATACCGAGTACCCTTTTTAAGGTGATTATTTAATCCCGTATTTAAAATTGCAATGCTGCAGTATGAAATGATAATAGCTAAAGATATCCACTCCATAAAAAAGATTGTAAATGCCATTGAGCTGTATTACGAGGGTAAACCGGTAAAGCAGATCTGTAAAAAATTTGAAATCGAGCCGGAAACATTCAGTATCTGGATTGCAGAATACAGTCAGATTGCAATTGAATTTATGGAACTTAGAAAAGAAAATGAAGCGCTTAAAAAAATATTAATGCACTTAACAGGAAAGTGCCAGGAGATCGATCCAAAGTAACAGCCAACACTTCCTCTGGCTAATTAATTAAAAAAACCGGGAACATTTTCAATACACCATTCAACTATCCTCCCGGCAATGATATTAAAGAGTGGTTTCGCTGTCTGTTTCGCACCCGGGCCATCTCCCTTCCCATTCAACCATCTGTTTTGACCTGTTCTGCCCGGAAAAGTATAGCCGACCAGATGTTAAAAGTGGAGAGCAAAAAATCGTTTTATCTGTCATTTTCACTCATTCATGGAGCAGAACCACGCCTTCAACGACTCTCTATAGTTTTCATTTTAAAATTATTCTAGTTTGCGCCATTCAAGAATCCAAGATAATTACAATGTTTAAAAGAAGTGAGCTGTATTTTAAGAAAATATTGTTTTTTTCCTGTGCAATACTCATCAGCTGCAACAATCGCGCTGTAACTCCCGAAAAAACAACAGCTACCAGCAGAAGTACCTTAAAAGCCAGGGCTTCTGTTTCACCAGAAATTACGGTAAAAAAGGAAGTTCCCGTGCTTTGCTATCATCACATCAGAAACTGGAGAAAAAGAGACACTAAACGCGACCATAACGATATCATTTCTCCCTTAAGATTTGAAAATCACCTCAAAATGCTCGCAGACAGTGGTTATCATTCTATTTTGCCTGATGAGTTATGCCGTTATCTTGATTCGGGGTACCGCCTCCCGGAAAAGCCCATCATGATTAGTTTTGACGATGGATACCGAGAGCAGTTTACCATTGCAGCGCCCTTACTAACCAAATATGGTTTTAAAGCTGTTTTCTTTGTTACAACTGATGCAATCGGGGGCCGGCGTATGCTCAAGAAAAAACAGATCAGATTGCTCTCCGATGAGGGACATATTATTGCCAACCATACTTTTCAACATAAAAACCTCACAAGATTAACAGATAGCTCTTTACGCACGCAGATTTTTGAGTCTGCAAAAAAACTGCAGCAAATTACCGGAAAAGAAATAGAATACCTGGCCTACCCATACGGCATTTATAATGATAGCCTTGGAGCGAGGCTTAAAAATTTTGGAATAAAAGCCGCATTTATCCTGTCTACCAAAAGGAGTAATAAATATCCATTATACACCATCAGAAGAATCATAGACCCCGGTACTTATACGTCTAAAAACCTGTACCACAGCATCAATAAAAGCTTTAATAAATAAGATTTAAACTTAAAAGAATATAATGGATAAGTCGGAATTCAATATGAAAACCTCTCACCTGCTTCCTCAACTGCATCTCTTTGCAATGAGATACACACGCAATACTGAAGAAGCCAGAGACCTGGTGCAGGATACACTGTTGAAAGCAATCAGGCATCACGGAAGTTTCAGGTCCGGCAGCAATCTCCAGGCGTGGCTTTTCACCATCCTGAAAAACACCTTTCTGAACAATTACCACAGGAAAACGATGATCCACAAAACAATTGTGCAGACTGATGATATCAATTCATCCCAGCTTAAGGTAAGTGCCACACAAAATGACGGGGAAGGAAATTTTGTTATGAAGGATATTCAGAAAGCGCTAAAAAGTATCCCAAAGGCTTATTCGGTAATATTTATACGTTATTTTGAAGGATATAAATATGAGGAAATTGCTGAGGAATTTCGCTTACCACTGGGAACAGTTAAAACAAGAATCCATGTTGCACGATGTCTGCTTAAGAAATATTTAAGAGATTATGCTACAGCGCCATTATCAAAGTAAATTGTGCCGCTCCCCTTTACATCATTACTAAATAGCAACCCTTCAAATACATTAATAGCAGGTTTGTTTTTTGAGACATTCCGGTTTAGAAACGTTGAAACAAGTTATTAAACAGATCAAATAGTTGGAAGATGAAGAGAAACCTAAATTACCGTGAGATAAAAAACCTACATACGTTGCTGGAATGTAGAAAAAAGCTTTTGATGGATTTAGAGGCAAAAGAAAAGGAGTTTTTTGTAAAAATCAAAAGCAACCCGGGCGTTTTTCTCTCAAATAGAAGAAGAAATGTTCCCGGGCAGCCGGTTTCAAAAATTTTACTTTTTGGAGAAGAACTTCTGAGCACGATAATATCTGAATTCATCAAAACAAAACTATTTAAGAACAGCGGTTTTATAATGCGTTATCTTGGTAACATGTTAACCAAAAAAATTAACGGCACACTGAAACAATCCTTTAAAAAGATTAAAGTTTCCAACCCATAGTTATAGCATACTGTACGCTTTCCTCAATTGAATGGTTGATTATTTTTTTCTGTTAAACGGGAAGTTTTGGCGCGATGTAGACTCTTGAGGTAAACTGGCCGCCGGTTCGGTTTTCAAAGGAAAAATATCCCGGGCTATAAAAACTTTATTACAAACTTTTCCCACTCCTCTTCGAGCGTAAAATCGGGCATCTGTTCACCTGCCCTGTTATACCAGTAGCCGGCGTTCCAAAGATCGCCCTCTTTACGGTGGAGGTAAGCATGAACCAGCGCAGCGTCACGGTCGTTTAAATGATCTACCTGTTGGTGGGCTTTGTTCCAATCCCCTTTACCATCATACCAAAGCGCTTTTAACTGAATTGAAAGATTGACATCGGGGTGTTCGTTCACTAAGGATGCTTTAAATGCGTCGATATTTTTCATGGTAAGGCAAAATTAGGGGATTGGGATAGCTATAGCAAGTGAGGGAAGTTGATACTGATGCCATATGCTTTAAGATTCCAGCTTACGCGGGAATGACGCCTTATCATTGACGTACTAGCTAAAGAAAAATCTAGAAATTCCTTAAAGTAATATCTGAAAAACAAGTCTACCACCCACAATTAACCAAACACTAAAACTTGCGGTAACAAACGAATTTTCCGGCAGCTGAATAATTAATGATAAACTTTATTATCTCTTTGGAATGTCCAGATCCCCATATCCTGATAGTTATTTTCATTTTTAAACAACAAATATTTTGTTGCTTCTGGAATTTCATAAATGTTGACTGACTGTTTTTCTGACTTCGAATCAGTAATTATTATATAAAATCTGAATAAAAGTCCTTTTTTACTCGTTATGAACCCAGAATAATTATATTTTTTAAGTTGATCATCCCCTTTAAATATCGATGAAACCTCTGGGTTATTTATCTTAGTTACTATATCCATCTTACCTTTTTTATTTTTAAAATCTATCTTCAAACAAAAAGTATAAATTGCTGTAGAATCTTTTAATTTTTTCCAATCAATATTGGCTTCAATAATCTGAGCTATTTTTTGTTCAGATGATGGTAATGAGTTTTCCTGAGCAAAAACATTAATACTTAGAAAAAAGAATAAGGGGATAAAAGCTATTTTAGTTGTGGATTGCATAGAGGTAAACCTTTTATTTTAGTTAGATATTGAGTTGAAACAAAAGAGGCATCACTTTTTGAAGTATGTGCCACACTCTCCTTGTCTGACCAAAGCTGTAACTGATCTGCTTCTTTATATGCCTTTGTATCCTGAACTCCTTCCCAGGCAATGGCATAGGCATCATACAATTTAATACCGTAAAGTTCTGAGAGAAATTCTGCCATTGGAGTAATATAGTTTTCAGCCATCGTTTCATGGTCAAGACCGTCAAATTTTTCCTTTTGTGCTGTACTTTGTCTAAAATATGCGTGTAATATTTCGTGCATTATTACTGCTGCTGCATATTCTTTGGAGGATTCTAACAAATGGGATTTACTCAATGTAATATCAGTGGTAAATGATTTAACCACGCCAGCCTGCATCAGCCAGTGTGTATTACCAGTAGCGCCAGGTCGATTATCTACTGTGTTTTCCACGTCGTAAAATGTAATCGTAATGTTTACATTTCTATCGAGCTTTTTAATAATTTCTGAAATTTTTCCTTTAATATTATTTGAAAGCACCTCGTTAACTGTATTTTTTAAGCATGTATCTACAACAAGATTTTCAAATTTATATGGATCAGTTGGATTTATTATAACGCCGTTATCATCTGGATTATTATTAGGATCTGAGCTTGATGGTGGTGGCAAGGGTGGTGGTTCATTAGGAGTATAAGAACAATCGCCCCTAATAATCTGAGAACCTCCAAATGTCCAGTCAGGAACACAGGAATTCACTCCGTCACTCCAATATCCACCAGGAGGCTGGTAACATTCTTCGACAGTATTTACATTATTAACGGGAGTTTGCGTTACTCCATATGAGAAATTGCCACAATAAGTAGGAAAGTTATTAATCCAAATGCATTCTAGATAATACCTACAAACTTCCCTAGTTGTAGATATTTTACCAGTGCTTAAAAGTTTTTTAGAATCTTGCTCTACACTTAACGAACCATCAACGTAAGTATAAAAACTTGAATTACCTGTTTTTAGGTTTTGAATTGTTACAACACCTGAAAAAAAATTAAAAGGAATAGAGTGGTCTTTATATTTACTTTCTATAACATCACCTATTATGGATTTTTCCAAATTGACGCTATAAGTAGCTAAATTAAATGTTGTGTCTTTTTTTGTTACGGAAATAATAAGGTACTTTTCAGTATTAAAAGTGGTAATCTGTTTAGCTTTGGGATGTTTATTGGTTGTGAGCAGCCCATTCAACGGAACATAAAAGTATTCAGTAGTATTACTATTTATAATCCTGAATTTTTCCCAGTTGGGCTTCCAAACAATATGGATGCTATCCATATAATTATTGATAAGACTTTTCTGAAAATTTTCATCATTAAAAACCTTTTCCAAATCATGAATATTTTTTAGCGAACCAGTATCTGTTGAAGTATAATTCTGGTACTTTTTACAAGAGATTATAACTAATATCGTAAAAGAGATAACCAGTATAATCGTATAGCATTTACTATAAAGCCTGCCATAGAACGAAAAATAGGCTTTAAACATTGGATAGTCGTTTGTTTGCGATTTAATTTAAAATTGGCTTAAAAATAATGATAGTTTTTCATTTAAAAGCAGTGATTTACTTTAAAAGCTTCCTGCCACGAGCAACGACAAAGGAAAGTTACTTTAAAACCCACTCTAGCGCAAGTCTTAGCGCACCAGCCACTGCAAAGGCCTGACTTGTGCTTTGAAGTAATAACTGAAAGCATAAGTTTGCCACAAGTTATTCCCTAAACATTAACACTTGCATTATATTGAGACTCTGAAATGAATTCAGGGTGACGACCTGGTATGTAGATTCCTACTCCGCCTTAACCTCCTGCCCATGCGGGCCTGCAGCATTACTATTGATATCCATCATTTTACCGGTCTTAAAATTATAGCCAAATTCATCATAGCTTTCATTTCCTTCACCTTTTGGATTATCGCCATATTCGTTCGGACCATAATCACCTGAAGAGAACAACATCATGAAGCCATAAAAAGGAATTAACTGCCACCAGCCTGATTTACCCAGATCGTGACAGCGTTTTGCACCCTGGGAGATCATCAGGTAGATCGGTAAAAGTAAGGTGATGCCAATCCATTCACCAAAGGTTTCATTGTCTTGTAAAACCACTATTAAAAAATAGATGATGTAATAAAAGATGTGGGTAAGGGCGTATTCGGTACGGCGGATCCTGCCATAAAATGAAAAGGGATCTTTAAACATGAGAGAGACGTTTATTTTTTACATTTTTTAAAATCTGGTTGAAAATAGGTATTTTTTTCTCATTTACAAACGTTGATTTACTTTGAAACCTTCCTACCCTAGGTGGCTACAAATCAAACCTACTTTGAAAGCTTCCCACCCTGGGTGGCGATAAATCAAAGTAAAATGGCTGGTTAGCTACTCATTAATTAGTCTAAAACCTGGTATTATCTTTATAATGCGCGATAAACCACTCCAGCGCAGGGTTTTCACCGGATTCTTTGTAAGCCAGCACCACTTCTGTATTCACCGGGATATCATTAAGTGTAATAAAAGATACTTTCAATTGCGCATATTGCTTTTTTAAAGATGCAGGTAAAATAGATACACCCAACCCTGCTTCTACCAGTTGCAAAATGGAATGCACATTGTTGGCCTCATGGGTAATATCGGGTGTAAAGCCCATTCTTTGGCAAATTTCAAGTAGTTTTTGGTTGTATTGCGGCGCAAAGTCCTTATTAAAAAAAATAAATGGACTCTTCTTTAAAAAATCAGCAAAGGCTTGTTCCGTTAAAAATTCCTGATCTGTTAAAGGAATTACCACCACAAACGGATCAAAAAACAAAGATTCTACCTTTAATTTTCCGGATAATACGGGCGCCCGCAAAATGCCTACATCAAGCCTCCCCTCTTCCAGTTCTTTAATCTGTGTAAGTGTGGGTACTTCGAACAAACTGGTTTTTAGATATGGGAATTCTTTTTGCATCGATTTTAAAATTTCGGCCAGGTGCGATTGGTACACCGAACTGATGTAACCGATTTTCAATTCGCCGCTTACCCCCTCATGTATTTTGCGCGCTACTTCTTTGCTTTCTTCGAGCCTGGCAAATAAAGCATCTACCTCAATTTTAAAGTATTTACCGGCATGGGTTAAGGTAACCTGTTTGTTGTTCCGCAGAAATAACTGTACCTGGAGTTCTTCTTCGAGTTCTTTAATCTGCCGGCTTAAAGGTGGTTGCGAGATAAACAACCGGGTTGCCGCCTTGGTAAAATGAAGCTCTTCTGCAACGGTTTTAAAATATAAAAGATGCCTGAGCTCCATATCGATAATACTTAAAAAGTATCAATTTATGCAAAAATTGATATTTTACAAATATGATCAACAAGCTTAACTTTATCAAAAAAAAATAAAATATGGATACAGATTATTCGCAGAAAGCAACAAATGAAGAAATTAAAACCCGGTTCGATAACGATGTAGAGCGTTTCTCTAACCTCGAAAGCGGTCAGCAAACTACCATTGACGCGCCCCTTACCATGGAGCTTTGCACGGGTGCTGCAAAATACATTAATCCGGATGCCAGAGAACTGCTTGATATTGGCTGTGGTGCGGGCAATTATACGCTAAAAATGTTGAGCAAGATTCCGGATCTTAACTGCACACTTAATGATTTAAGTTTACCCATGCTTGAACGAGCAAAAGAACGCATTTTGGCTCAGACTAATGGAAAAATAACCACTATACAGGATGATATGCGTAACCTGGAGCTGCCGGATAACCACTTCGATATTGTCCTTGCTGCTGCCACTTTTCATCACTTACGTACAGATGCAGATTGGGAACTGGTATTTACAAAAGTTTACAAGGCGTTAAAACCTGGGGGCAGCATCTGGATTTCGGACCTTATTGCACACGATTCGCCTTTAATCGACAAACTTTTTCAAGATCATTATGGTGCCTATTTAGAAACGCTTGGCGGCCCTGAATACAGGCAAAAGGTATTCGATTATATTGCGTATGAGGATACACCACGTTCTTTAAATTACCAACTGGCGCTGTTGCAAAAAGTTGGATTTAAGGTGACAGAGATCCTGCACAAAAATTCATATTTTGCTGCATTTGGAGCGATAAAATAAGGGCTGATTAACGCGCTAAATACAACCTTTAGCTTTGATAATTTGAAGAAAAATCATAATCCGTTTATGTATTTTTTCTATGCTCTGCCGCGTATTATGAATTATTGGTGAAAAAAAATTAAAACAGTAACAAAGCCTTGCATCAATGTAACAAACCTGTTATATTCACATTAGCATTTATCATGTTTACTATTAAACAAGTTGGTTATGAGAAAAGGTGTTGTTATACATATTGATCCGGTTTTTGGAAAAGGTTTTATTGAAGATGAAAACGGGCAGGATATTTTTTTTGATCTTGATCCGGAACACAGCCACATTAACACCGGTGATGCGGTGGAATTCCAGATTATTCTTGGCCGGGATGGCCTGGTTGCTTCAGATGTTCAGGCAATGGTTCAACCACAGTTTCAGTCCTGATAATAGCAGTTGATGATCACACTCCAAACAAAAACAGTAGCAAGCTATGCTTACTACTGTTCTTAAATTAGTTATCCTTTTATTAATATCCCTGGTTCTGCTTAATTGATTTGGTTACATCAAGTGTTGCCTGCGGGATCGGAAAAATCCTCCTGAAGGGTTGGCTTGTGGGTTTTGCACTGAAAGGAAGCTCAAACTTGCCAAAACGGATCATCTGAGGGCGTCTTAAAAGCTCCCAGTAAGTTTCGTAGGCAATCTCTTTATACAGCGTGGCTTCGTTAATAGATGTGATTGGTGTACCCGCAGTGCTGCCATAATAAGCCTCGCGTTTTCTTGAAGTACGCAACCTGTTTATATCGGCCATGGCTTCTGCTGTCATCCCCTTGCGAAAATACGCCTCTGCACGCATGGTATAAATGGCACCCAAACGTATTAACGGGATATCTACATTGCTGGTTCCGTTATCCAGCTCAGGATCGAACTCATATTTGAAACAACGTGCACCCCGGTTAATTTCGTTCTGTGCAAATACTGCCTGTGCGGGGTTCGAGAAGTTCAGCTCAGGTGTAAAGTCCATTTTTGTGGTGGTACTTTTCTCCATCACCAGTTCCGATACCTTGATCCTGCCATCACTGGTCATTTCAAAACCACCTCCTGTGGTCAACTTAGGGCCATACTGCTGACCAACCATAATCCCCCTGTTAAAGTGGAACCAGGGCAGGTTATTGCTCTTCGGTACAATATCGGTAGCGGGTACACTTCCAGGGCCATCGTTGGTGAACCAGGTACCGTCGGCATACTGGTATTTCTGCGAAAACCTGGGATCATCATGGTTACCATCCCAGCTGGCATAAAACTGTGGACTGATACAGGCGGCATTCGTACCCCTGTTGGCCGGCGAAGCACGTTGATTACGCTCTACGCACACATAAGCAAAAGAGTTAGATCCATTACGCAGGTAATCAATTTTCTGTACGACCACAAAAATCAACTCTTTTCCCCCCGAGTTCTTAATTGCAAAGTTGTCGAAATAATTGCTCAACAAGCTGAATTTGCCGGAGTTGATCAATAGCGAAGTGTAACTGATCACTTTGTCCATATCCGTTTCGGCTGTGTTCACCGATTTCTCGTTGAAGTTGAAGCTTGCCGCATAACGGTCTTTAAAAACGGCACGGTTCAGGTACATGTTTGCCAGCAATCCATAAGCAGCTTCCTTAGTAAACCTGCCGTTATGGGTAGATTGCTCACCCAGCGGGGCGAGATTGGGAATCAGGGCTTCTACCTGTAAAATCAGCTCATCAATCGCCGCGGCCGACTGTTTCATCTCCAGCGGAGCTTTCTCGTCCATCGGATCGCGGTAAGGCGCCTGTCCGAAAAGATCGAGTGTTGTATAAGTGTAAAAAGCCAGCAGGCCTTTTGCCTCTGCCAGATAAAGCGTTTTTTGCGAAATGCTGCTGTTGGTAATTTCCTTTATAGCGGTTAACGAACGGGTGATTCCGTTGGTGAGCATGTTCCAGTTATCGGTAACAATCGGGTTATTGGGTGCCCAGGTAAACTCATGCATCGAGCGCCATTTGCCCCCATCGCCCCAGTCGCTGCCGCGTGTAGGCAGGATAGCTTCATCAGTGGTGTATTCCTGTAGCGAGAAAACCGCACCATGGTCTACAAAGGTACCTTCGCCCAAACGGCTGTAGGCAGCTGCCAGTGCGCCGGCAGGATTGGAGGCGCTGCTGCCCAGTACTTCATCCAGCACTTTTTCATCGAGCTTGGTACAGCCGGCAAAAACAAGGCCTGCAGCAAGCAACATCATGGTTTTTATCTTGGTAATTTGATATCTTTTCATCTGTTTGTTATAGTTTTAAGGTGGCACCAAAAATGATTGTACGGGCAGTTGGGTAGCTGGTATAATCGATACCGATAGACTGGTTGCCGTTCGCTGCCTTAGGGCTGTTAATAAGTGGATCGTAACCGCTGTAATTGGTAATGGTAAACAGGTTTTGTCCGGTAACATAAAGGCCAAGGCCCTGTAACCAGCTCAGTTGTTTTACCTTGATGTTGTAGCCCAAACGTACCGAGTTTAACCTGATGAAATCTGATTTCTCCAGGTATAGCGATGACAGTTGCGGCGGGTTAGCGGGATTGGCGCCCATATCAAAATAATGTTTGGATACGTTCCTGTCGGATGCCAGGTTATTCATATTTAGTGCGTTCAGCCCGGTATTGTTTACCAAGTAGGCACCCGTCTGTCCGATGATGGAGAACGAGAAGTCGAAGTTGCCATAAGTCATCTGGCTATTCAGTCCGTAGGTAAAGGTTGGAATAGCCCCCTGGAAGATCACTTTATCATTGTTATCGATCACCCCGTCGCCGTTCACATCCTTGAAGATGTTATTCCCCTTGCTATCGAAACCAATATGCTCCAGCATGTAGAAAGAACCGGCAGCATAGCCATTCTTATAGATGTTAGCCGTTACACCTGATAAGCCAGGGCCCGAAATTACACCAGAGGTGATCTCCGAAATGGGCAGGTCTTTTACTTTATTGTTCAGCGTGGCACCGTTTACATCAACATTCCAGTTGAATTTGCTGTTGCTGATCAGTTTCGAACCGAGCATAAATTCAAAACCCTTGTTTACAATCTTTCCACCGTAATTTCCATCGAGGTTTACCCAGATATCATTTGTAGGGCTCAGCACCGGTGCGGGAATATTAAGGATGGCATCGGTAGTGGTTTTGTTGAAATAATCCAGCGTACCGTAAAGCTTGCCTTTAAAAAGCTCAAAGTCCAGACCTACATTGTACTGTGTAACTACTTCCCATTTCAGGTCGGGATTTGGTGTCCTGATTACATTGATGCCGTTTACCAATGTAAGATCATTGTTCAGGTAGTAACCCTGGTTCGGCGAAAGTGCATAACTGGCTTGTGTAAGCTTGTTTTGTACCTCCTGGTTACCCGTTTGGCCCCAGCTTGCCCTTAATTTCAGTTCGTTTACAACCGGAATTGTCTTCAGGAAATCTTCCCGGGCAATGTTCCAGCCTAATGCGAAGGAAGGAAAATAACCGTATTTGTTATTGGCACCGAAACGGGTCGAACCGTCGGCACGTACAGAGGCTGTTAACAGGTATTTATTGTCGTAGGCATAGTTTATCCTCGAGAAATACGACTGTAACTCATTGATCTGTGCAAAACCTATTACACCATTTTGCGTGCCGGCATAACCCGGATTATTCTCTGGCAGCACACCAGTACCTTTGCCAGCCAAACCAATGATGGTAAAACCAGTACCTCCTCTTTCAAATTTCTGATAGGAGAAACCGGCAACGGCATCGATTTTATGTTTGCCTGTAAGCAGGCTGTAGTTCAGGTAGTGCTCCATCAAAGTACTCTTCGAATCTACGTTGGTTTGTACATATCTTCCGGTTGGGTTAAGATCTGTAATGTTGGGGAAGATGGTGGTATTACGCTCTCCCACAGAACGGTCAAGCCCCAGGTTGAATTTGTACTCCAGCCCTTTTATGATCCTGAAAGACAGATCCATGTTTCCCAGTACCCTTAAAGTGCGGGTACGGTCGCGGTAAATATCCAGCAGATAAGCCGGGTTATAATGTGCATTGGCATTGAAGTTGGTAAAATTGCCGTTGTTATCGTACACGGAACGGGTCGGGTTCGACATCAAGGCCTGGATAATCAGCTGACCGTTCGATCCGCCATCGTCGCTGGTGGGCACACCATCATCGCGGGTTTCGCTACCGGTTAAGTTGATGCCGATCTTTAAGCGTTTATCATCCAGAAAAGATTCGGAAGCGTTGATCCTGGCCGAAGTACGTTTAAACTCACTGTTCTTCACAATACCTTCCTGATCCATCTGCGCTGCCGAAACATAATAATTTCCGGTGTTAGTCGCTTTGGAAAAAGATACCGAGTTGTTCAGTGTTCTTGCCTGACGGTAAATTACATCCTGCCAGTCGGTATTGCCACCATGGTCAAAAGCTTTGTCTTTTATCGCTGCGCGGTATTCATCTGCAGTTAAAAGGTTGAGTTTGTGGGCAACGTTCGAAAGGCCCAGGTAAGAGTCGTAGGTAAAACTGCCCTGCCCTGACTTACCCTTTTTGGTGGTTACAATAACCACACCGTTGGAACCACGGGCACCATAGATTGCTGCCGCAGAAGCATCTTTCAATACCGAGATGGATTCGATATCGCTGGTGTTCAGAAAGTTTAAAGGATTCTTAGCTTTTGATGAACCGAAACCCACGTTAGAGCCTCCCGGGCTCACATCGTCGTTGGTTAATGGCACCCCGTCTACTACAAATAACGGTGTACTGCCACTGCGGATCGAACCCGTACCACGGATGGATACATCTACACCACCACCGGGTTCGCCGCTGCCGGCCACTACGCGTACGCCAGCAATTTTGCCCTGAAGCAGGTTATCAGCAGAGGTTACAACACCCTGCCTGAAATTGGCCGCATCAAGCTGAGTAACTGCCCCGGTAACATCCTTTTTAGCCTGTTTACCATAGCCTACCACCATTACTTCGTCCATCATGGAGGCATCGGGTTCGAGGCTGATGTTAACCACATCGCTACCGGCCGGCACGAGTTTGGTTTTGTAACCAATAAAGGAAACCTCAAGTGTTTTGCCTTTTACATTGTTTAGTTTGAACGCGCCTTTGGCATCGGTAGAAACTGCGTTGCTGCTGTTCTGTTCTTTTACGGTGGCCCCGGTGAGGGCCTGATTGGTTTCGTCGGTTACACGCCCGCTTACCGTGCGGCCGGTTTGCTGTGCGGAAACGGCAAATGCCGAAACCACCAGTAACGCAGATAATAACATCTTCTGGAAAAGATGCTGCGGTAACCGGAATTTAATAGAATAAAGTCCTTGCATCATAATAAATCGTAAGTGTTTGGTTTGGGAAATCGTTTTAATAGAATCGCACAAAGATGTTCTTTTGATGTAAGCAGTATTAGCCTGTTAGATTATTAAATTGTTAAATCTGACAGGTTAATATTATGCAATGACCGTAAAATAAAAGTGGCTTAAACGTTTATGCTGAGGTTTTTTATTAAAAGAAGGTTTTACTTTTATGGTCGGTGAGACACCAACCATTAGGATAATTTTTCATTGATGAAGCAATCCTTACTATAGATTATGGTGATTGTGCGCACATCGTAGAATACAACGATAGCGATGTCAGAAAGTAACTTTTATGGCCGGTGGGACATCAACCATTAGGATAATCGCCACTTTACCCTTATTATTTCATTTCATCAGCACGGGCTAAATATTCACTTGGCATGCAGCCATAATGCTGTTTAAAGGCAGTAGAAAAATACGAAGGCGAGTTGAAACCGCACATATAAGTAATTTGTGCAATGGTATAACGCTTGCTTTTCATCAGTTCTACTGCTTTATTAAAACGGATCCGTTTGATAAAATCGGTTGCCGATTCGCCGGTGATGGCTTTAAATTTTAAATACAGGTTAGAGCGGCTCATGCCTATCGCACGACTAAATTTATCAACCGAAAATTCGGAATCGGCCAGGTGCTCTTCCACAATGGCAATGGCCTGTTTCAGAAATTCTTCATCAAGGGTATTAAAAGCAATATTTTCGGGTACCATTTCTTTTCTGGTAGAATAATGCTCTTTTAAACGTTTGCGCGAGCGAAGCAGGTTAGCCACTTTGGCGGCCAATAAACTGGTAGAAAAAGGCTTGGTTATATAATCATCAGCGCCCATTTCCAAACCCTTTATTTGCTGATTGGTTTCGTTTCTGGCGGTTAACAGCATTAAAGGAATATGTGAGGTATTGATATTCTGTTTTACGCGTTTACAAAAATGCAATCCATGCATTTCGGGCATCATCACATCACTGATGATGATATCGTATTGCTCTATTTCGAGCATTTCTAATGCCATTTGCCCATTATAAGCAACGGCTACCCGGTATAGTTTGCTAAAATATTCCTGAAGATAGGAAATGATTTCTTCGTTATCATCTACAATCAGGAGTTTGGTTGCCGAGGTATTTTCTTCATCCTGTAAGGTTTCGCTTTCTTCCCAAACGGCAATATCCTCTACCGGGGCAGCCTGATCAGGGATGATGGATAATTCGTACATCTTGGTTTCCGTACTGATGTGATTAAGGTACACTTCATCCGAAATTGGAATGGTTACGGTAAACACGCTGCCGAGGCCTTTTGCACTTTGTGCCGTAATATGACCGTGATGCAGTTCTACCAAACTCCTGGTAAAAGCCAGACCCACGCCTGAGCCGAGGTTCATTTCGCGGTTATTTACCTGATAGAAACGATCAAATACTTTAGATAAATCCTGCTCCGCAATACCAACGCCTGTATCAGCTACTTTGATCAGGATATGATCGTTCTGTTTTACCAGTTCAATATTGATTTTCTGGTTGGCCCCGCTGTATTTAAATGCATTAGATAAGAGATTAAATAAAATCTTTTCCATGGCATCTTTATCAAAATAGAAAGAAAGTTTTGCTTCTGTTGAATGAAAGGTATAACTGATGTTATTTTTTTCTGAAAGCGGCCTGAAAGATTCGTAAATCTCATGCACAAAGCTCACAATGTCACTTTTATCTACCTTAAGCTGCCTGGTACCCATTTCGGTTTTCCTGAATTCGAACAACTGATCGACCAGGTTGTAAAGCCTTTTGGCGTTGATGAGCATGAGGTCGTATTTCTTTTTCAGGTTTTTATCTACCTGCGGCAGTTTCAGCAGTTCTTCCAATGGTGCCAAGATCAGCGTTAAAGGTGTCCTTAATTCATGCGACACATTGGTAAAAAAGTCCATTTTTACCTGGTTAATATCCCTTACCCGCTCTTTTTCAATCCGCTCGAGTTTTAACTGCTGTAAGGCCTTAATGCGTTCGGCAATAATACGATAGCCAAGGTATGAAGCCACGCCGAGCACCATAAATACCAGCAGGTAAAACCATAAAGTGCGGTACCAGGGAGGTAAAATCGCAATTTTCAGTTGTCTAACCGGGCTAACTTCGCCATTTGGACCTACTGCTTTGATTAAAAAAGTGTATTTTCCCGAAGGGAGATTGTTGTAACTCACTTTAAGGTCACTGGTTTTTTGCCAGATGTTATCAATCCCTTCCAACTTATAGTAATATTGGGTACGGTTGGCCGAGATGTAATTAAAGGTATTGAACAAGATGCTAAACTGTTTAGACTCTGTGCCAAGTTCGAGCTTGCCTGCCTGATCGATATATCCCTGAAGAATATCGGTTCCATCGCCAGCTGCCACACTTTTATTAAAAACCTCCAGACCGGTAAAAGTGAGGTTTAAATGGAGCGGCTGCTGGTTAACCATTGAGGGATAAAAATACGAAAGGCCTTTAATTCCTCCGAAAAGCAACATCCCGTCTTTTGCTTTGCAAAACGCATAATCATTAAACTGGTTGTTCTGCAAGCCGTCTGATTCATCAAAAGCCTGTGATGTTCTGGTATCTGGATTGAAGCGGATAAGCCCCCTGTTGGTAGAAACCCAAATATTGCCTTCGTTATCGGGCTGCAAACCGTAAATGGTGCCTTTTATAAAATCCTTTTGATTTTTATAAGTGATAAATGATTCCTGGTTTTCGTCATATAAAATTAATCCTTCTCTCGAACCAATCCATATCCTGCCTTTTTTATCCTCCGTAATACAGGTAATTACTTCTTCCTTTAACTGGGCATTAATATCATTTCCAAACAGCATATTATCCGGATAAAAAAGGGTAATGCCGTTGGTAGAACCGATCCAGATCTGGTGTTTACTATCTTCAAAAAGGTAAGTAATGTCATCAGAACCAGGCCTTTTGCCTGCCCGGTCTAAATGGATGTGCGTAAAAGTCTGGCTTTTAGGATTAAATTCATCCAGGCCAGAGCGCGTACCGATCCAGATCCTGTTTTTATAATCTTTTAAAATGCCATAAACCAGGTCGCCGGCTAAACTGTTGGGATCGCTCTCGCTATGACGGTATCGTTTTACGTTCCCGGTATTCGGGTCTAAAATATTCAATCCGCCGTTATGTGTACCCACCAGCAGGTTCTGGTCGTTATCGAAAGCAATGGCTTTTATATTATTTGCACTTAAGCTATTGGGGTTATTTTCATTGTTTGAAAAGTAGCTGATGGTGTTGCTCGCCCTGTTCCAATAGTTGAGACCTTTATCATTGGTGCCGATCCAAAAATTTCCTTTGGTATCTTCCTTAATCGCGCTTACTACTTCATCATTTAAGGAAAGTTTGCCTGTATTTTGACTGAGCAGGTTAAATTTAATATCGTTTTTATGGTAATAATTAACCCCGCCATAAAAAGTCCCCAGCCAGATGCCATTTTGTTTATCCCTGAAAAAACAACGGACCGAATTCTGACTAATGGTATAAGGCTGAGAAACCTGGTGATAATAGTTCTCGAGTGTATTGTCCTTCAGGTTTAAAATAGATAAACCTTTAAAAGTGCCAAGCCAGATGTTGCCTTCTGTATCTTTTCCAACGCAGCGGATATTGTTATCGGCGATGCTTTTAACCCCGGGGACATGCCTGAAAACGTTTTTTTCGCCGGTTTCGAAATGATAGCGGATAAGTCCTTCACCTTCTGTTGCCACCCAAAAAACAGCGCCATCTATAAACACATCGTTTATGGGCGGTTTATCGGTTCCCAGATCAATTTTAACCAGTTTATGCTGCGGGCCGGTCATTTTAAAAAGGCCAACTTCGGTACCGATTAAAATGGTTGATTTCCAGCTGCCAATATATACTACCCTTTTAATGCCGGTGTTGAAAGAATCATAATTAACCTGTTTAAACTGTGTTTCTCCCGCAGCGAGTTTAAAAATCCCGCCAACAACAGAGGTTACCCAAATGTTATGTTGCGGATCTTCGGTAATGGACGAAACGTACCATTCGCCCAAATTACGTGGAAGTTTGTAATTGGTAAAGTTATCTGTGGCATAATTGTAATTGCTTACTCCCTGGTTGCCACCCACCCAAAGGCTCCCTTTATGATCAACAAAAAGCACACGGGTGTAATAAGACTGCAAACTTTTAGGATCTAATTTTATGGGCCGGTACACTTTAAAACCTTTACTGTCGTAGCGGTTAAGTCCATCCTGTGTGGCCATCCAGATAAAACCCAGGGTGTCTTGTTTAATTGAAAAAACCGTGCTTTGCGATAAGCCCTTATCAACCGAAATATTACGAAAATAACGGTCCTGTAATTGCGCCCGTGCATGACCTCCAGCAAAAAAAAGGCATACACAGGTTACAAAAACAGCCACCCACCGGTAACTGATGGTATTTATGGCCGATATTTTTATGGTTGCTTTTTGAAACATGGTTATTCAAATTTAATCATTCTGACACCATCAATTACCCATTATTTAACTATTCTTTATCATAAAGGGCTACATCGGGCAATTTATCTGTTACTTCCTGTTTTTCAAGCTTAGTGCCCTTCATTTCCAGCAAGGTAGAACTGCCCGCTTGCTGAGCTTTATATGCTTTACCATTGAAACTGATTGGTAAATCGCCATAATTAAACAGCGCATTGGCCTGTTTACCAAAAACCTGTAATGCTGCTTTTTTATTGCCATCCAGTTGTGCCTGAATATCCCAGGTGCCTACCTGTAAATGATAAAGTCCGTTTGTAGCCGACAGTGTTTTGATGATTTCTGCCTTGCCGTCTTTAACCTGGAGAATGGTTAAAAACCTGAATTTTTGTGCGGGCGCCGAAGTAATGCCGGCATGCCACTGGTCTTTATATTCCCTCAGTTTGCCCCCGTCGCCGGTAAGTTTCATCCAGTTTACAGCAGGTTCTGTAAAATTATGGTGCACCGTTAAGCCGATAGCCGAATTTGCAAAAACGCTGGCATCCAGCTGGCCGGTTTCGGTTTTCACCACAAAATTCTGCTGTATCGGGTTATCACTTTTCGCCGCTTCAATGGTGTAATTGGGCGAGTGGAACTGAGTGGTCCATTTAACCGGGTTTTTGGCTTCGAGTTCATCATATAACACAATATAATTTCCTTCCAGCTGCAGCATGTGCCTGCGGTACAAGGTTACATTGGGGTTGCCATGGCCGTTAGCAGCTGTAGGGGTTAAATTGATCTGTTTGAACCTGCCCAGCCAAAACTCGCTGGTAATGTCGCCGTAGGCATTACTGGCATCGCCAAGTGCATATTGAATGTGGTTGCCCGAAATGCTCCTCGGTATCCAGCCGTAACCTTCTTCGCCTAAGCGCTGCCCGATACTGTCGGCCAAAATGGTGCTGTATGCCCTTGAGGTACGGTAATAAAGTAAATTGTGCTTATCGCTGAAATTGCTGTAATACCCACTTCCGCCTAAAACCACTTTACCATTATAATTCACCGTAATGGCATTTTGAGCGGCATGACCATGGCCTGATGAACCAAAAGGACTACTGAGCAGGTAACTGGCCAGTTCTTTATCGAGTTTGGTCAGGTCTTCGTGCATTGCATCTACACCCACATCTGCAAAAAGCTTCGATTTGGGTAAATCTGCAGGAGATTTCTCAGGAAATTTCTGCGTTGGCTTATAATTTAACAGCCTGAACAATAAATAATCGTCTGTACCGGTAAAATATTCAGGATTAGTAACCCTCAACTGGCTTACATACCAGTTTAAATAAGGATTATTCAACTTTAAAGCCATCGCTTCACTAAACTGAGCCTGTCCTTTATTAATATTGGGCATATTTTCCCAGCCATCGCCAATGGCAGTTGAAGCTGATTTGGGTGGATTGGTATAAACGGTGTACAGTGCCAGGTTTTGCATCCACGGAAGTTTAAAATAATCTACACCCGTAAAATCGCCAAAAAGCTGCGAGAGGTAAATAATCGACCTGTAATTTACCTTAAAATAGCCATTGCCCTCATGCCAGCCACCATCGGTTGTACCCAGCACAGGGAAACGGGCAGACCATACTTCGTAAAGGTAGCTTAACCATTCTTTAGCTTCAGGTACTTCGTTTACTACCGGAATGGTACCAATGGCCAGGTTGCGCAGGGTGATCTGCCATACATGGTTATCACTTACATGCAGTTCGAAACGGTTGGGCAAATGGTCGTATATTAATTTTGCGCGTTTTGTAATCATGGCTTTAAACTGCGCTTTTTCTTCCTCGCTGATGCGATCGTACCCCACATCATAAAACCAGCCCAAAGCCTCTAAAACAGCACCACTATTAAAATCATCGTGGGTGGCATAATGTTTATCCGGGTCCATGTTAAGGATATTGATGGCCCTTCTTTTGGCATCTATAATAAAACGCTCATCGTGTGTAAGCTGGTAGGCAATGCAAAGGTTCCTAACCGGATCGCCCACCATATCTCCAAAACCGTGGTACATCCTGTCCATCAATCCACGTTTTTCCAAACCGGTTTTACCCGTGGTATCAATATCCCTTACCGGTTTTTCGGCAGGTAATGGGGCTTTCATCAACTTTTCAGCAAATGCAATAAATTTTTTGGCCTCCGGGTTATTTTTATTGTTGTTGTAAAAATCTTCGCTAATGGCATGCATGTTCCATAACCTCGGATGCGGAGCTTCGTTACGCTTAATTACTTCTGCCAGAGGTGGCGATACTTTTTCGCTGGCATATCTGGCATCTACCACAAAATCGTACACCGGCGACCAGCTCCATTTTGTTTCACCTTTTAGCGCATAACCATACTTCCAGAACCATTTACCGGGTTGCAATGCCTGGTGTAAAGGATAAACGGCCCAAGCCTGTATATCACTTTTTATAACGGCTGTTTTAAAGTCTTTATCGCGGGCTAAAAAAACCTGATAACGGATATTGCCAATATTCGGATCTTCAGGAATATCGCTCCCGCTTTCCATCGGTGTTACCATTTTTTGGCCGTTTGTAGCGGGCCAAAGTAATGCCGGGGCATTGGTAGGCACCGTAATGCCATTTACAGGATATGGCCATTCGCGCACCCTGGCATGCAATTTTCCGACAGTGAGTTTAATTACTGCAGGCTGTTGCTGGGCCAGAACGTTTAAAAAGAATAGCGTTAAAATGGGAGTGAGTAATTTCTTCATTGTTGTGATACAGTTTTTTCTTTTTATTTGGGCGTGCCCCTGCGGGTCGGGCTATCCGCTACAAGTCCTCTCCCGATGAAGAATCGGGATCCGGGCTTTCTGCTGCTATCCCTCACGCAGATTTATCGTTATTTTAAATCAGAACCAGATACCATCTATAAACCTGCGGTAAACTGATCTTTATTGGTTTTGCACCATTGCTTTAAATAATTCCGCATCGCTAACAGTTTCTTTTTGTAGGCCGCATTTACAGCAAGGTTATTTATTTCGCCGGGGTCTTTTGATAAATCAAACAGCTGTTCTTTTTGTTCCCCTTTATTATAAACGATGTATTTAAAATCTTTGGTAATTACAGCACGACCATTGATGCCCAACAGGTCTTCATTATCTGCAAAATCGGTTTCGATGACCAGGGTATCGCGCAGGTTTTTAGCGGGATCAGCCAGTTTCTTACTGATGTCTATGCCCTTTAAATACCCTGGTTTAGCGATTCCGGCCAGGCCGCATATCGTCGGGATCATATCGGTGCCGTTACATACCAGCATATCGTCGGTACGTTCTTTCCACGCTCCTATTTTCGAAATGATAAAAGGCACTTTCGAGGCCTCTTCGTATAAAATCTGCTTCTGGTTCCAGCTATGGCCCGCATATCCATCGCCATGATCGGCCGTAAAAATGATGATCGTATTTTTTTCTACGCCATACTTTTTAAGCGAAGCCAGCACCATTTCGATATAACCATCAACTTTTTCTACCAGGCGGTTGTAAGCCCAGCGGTATTGCCGCCATTTTTCAGGACTATAATTAACTGACGGATAAGTACGTAAACCCACTTTTTTTTGCTGGTCGCGCACAATCTGAGGTTCATTTGCCGGGATTTTCCAATTGGCAGGCAATGGCGGACATTGATCTGCGGGAGGCGCATCAGCTAATAAATCCATCTTTAAGGTTTCGCCCCTCGCCCATTCACAGATATCGTGAGGGTTTAAAAACGATGCCACCAATAAAAAGGGTTTGTCTTTATTTTCCTGAATAAAACGCGCACAATAAGCCGGTGTACCGGCATCGTTATAATCGAGAAAATTGGTATTCTGGATATATTTAAATCCATGCTGACTGATTTTTGTAGTAGGTACGGGCAAATGCCATTTGCCTACATAACCGGTTTGATAACCTCCGTTCTGAAAAATCTTGCCCATCATCAGTAAACTATCGGGCCATTGACCGTCTTTTTCGGGCGAATTGCCAACAAAACCTGTTTCGAAAGGCATTTTACCACTAAAAATTGCCGTACGCGATGGGGTACATAAAGGTTGCGCGCAATAAGCTTTGGTAAACCGGATTCCATTTTTAGCCAGTTTATCCATAGCAGGGGTATTAAGTTCTTTATTTCCTGCAATACTCATCGCTTCTGCCGTTTGCTGATCGGTCATGATAATCAGGATATTTGGCTTATTGCCATTTTGGGCACTGGCTACTGCTGTTAACAAAAGCAACTGGAACAGGATGATATACTTCATATTTTCGAATTGTTTCGGATAACGAATTTAGTTATCCCTGCTTACAAGAAGTTTAAAATATGCTTAAAATAGATTCAATTTTGATGAAAAAGAGCTTGTCAGTAGCCACATTATCATTAAACGGCATCAATAAGGATAATATTAAAGCACATGTTATAATTAATCAAAGTCTCCGATCTCCATTTATACACTTTTAAAAATACGGTTTTATAATAGATAGGCTGATGCGGCTTTTATGCTCACTACTATTGAGATCCTATGAGTTATTTAACCAATATTTATCTCGTCATTGCTTTAAAAGTAACTCTGCCTATGGTATTTGGCTTGCCTTTCACCGCACTGCTAATAGATGCATTTAGCTTTCCATTTTGTTCGCGGGTAATTTTTATCTCACGGAAAGTATAAGCACCATTTTCATAATCGAAGGTTTCCCCATCATCATCGTATAATTTATAGGTTGCCGGTTTGCTACCGTAATAACGGATTTCTAAATCAACTTTTTCGTTTGCTTTAGGGGCGTGCATTAATGCCGGGCCCATTGGAATTATCCCACCATCTTTTACATATACAGGTATTTTATCTAAACCAGGCGTAATAGTAATCACTTGTCCGTTGCCTACCAGTTCGCCAGTGTAGAAATCGTACCAATTGCCTTTTGGCAAAACCACAGTTCGTTTGGTTTGGCCGGTAAACATTGGCGCTACCAATAAATTATCGCCCGCCATATATTGATCTTTCACTTCTTTGGTTACGGCTTCCAAATAAGGGTTATCTTGCAAATTGGAGGTTTTTACTTCAGTTTTTACTTCGTTGTTATAACCCTCTTCCAAATTCATTGCCCTAAAAGGAGGCGTGCCTTGAAAGTGATATTTTGCAAATTCGCTGTACCAATAGGGCATCATTTGCATGCGTAAAGTAAACATGTCTTTTACCTGTTGCGCTACCTCGGGGTAGCTCCAAGGCTTGGTGCCACTGCTCCAGGCATCAACCATTGCCATTGGCGAAAAAGTAACTGCCTGTATGCGGCGCAACCATTCTTCTGATGTTTTTGAGGTTCTTACTTCAGGCGTAAAAAGTACGCCTGCAAACCCGCTATTAACCATACCGGTTATAAAATCTTCGTGTTTGTAATTATCGTTATAAATAACATAGGGAAAAGAACTGCCACCGCCATTTGATGCACGCACAAGGCCGTAGGTACGCTGGTTACGCTCTTTAAACAAATCCATGCTGTAGCGCATAATCAACAGTCCGTAGGTTTGGCGCATTTGCTCTGCGCTTTTACCCCCAGGAAACGAAGTAATATCTGGCCACAGGTAATTATCAAAACCATCTACCTCATCAAATTTGTAACCGCTGGCACCAATAGCTATTTGGCTTGTTTTCAATTGTCCAAAAAATATCTTTCTGGCCTCGGGCATTGTAAAATCTGGTACAGCGCCCAACCATACGGTATGGTCGGCAAAATAGGGTTTTAGGGATTGGTAAATACTCGCATCGGGCGATACATAAGGGTTTGCCCAAAGATTAAGGCGTATGCCTTTGTCCAACATTGATTTTACAAACTTTTGTGGCTCCGGAAACCTTGTTTTATCCCACTCGAAAGTACCTGGATAGGCTTTGCTTTGCCAACCGGGCTCTAAACCGATAAAATCTAACGGAAATCCTCTATCGGTAAAAGCTTTGGCTTCAGCTTCTACTTCGCTGGCGGTAAACAATGTTTTTACACGTTGCGTAATGCCCAACCCCCAACGCGGAGGCATAACGCCACCCCCATTTAACAAGTTGTAACGGCGTACGGCATCCATTGGTGTTGGCCCTGCAAATACATAAAATTCTACGCCATCTGCTGGCACCAAAACACTTACCTCATCAGAAATTGGCCTTGCCGACCAACTTTTGTCTGTATTTCTATCTACAGGAAGCGGTGCATTTTTACCTTCTAATTTTACGCCATAACCAGCGTAAACCTTAAGGTAGCGAGCCGAGTTAATAAATACACCGTAACCGTTTGATGACACATAAAACGGAGTTGGCGAATGCGTACGACCGTTGTCTTTATTGCCATAATGGTCTAAGTGCAGTTCGAAAATTTTACCGCGCTGATGCACGGATTGAAAGTTTAACCCGAAACCGAAAAGTTGTTCTGTTTTATCTAACGGAAAAGTAAGATAGGTTTTTCCATCGTTTAACTTTGCCGTTATTTCTGTTTTGGGCAGAGGAAAATTGGCATCGCCCATTTTTTGCAAACCACCAATGGCCGGTTTTACATCCGATGCTGTTAAAAGATTATAGCTTTCTGGCTTGCCAACGGTGCCTTTCCATACGCCTGGCCCCACAGTTTCCCAAGTAATTTGCTGGGCATTTAACTTACCTACAGAGGCGAATAAAAAAATTGCTAGAATGCATAATTGTTTGCACTTCATTTTTTTTTGATTTAATTATAGTTTGCTTTTATCGCCTTAATGGGTTATTTCTTATTATTTTAACCTGTTGGCCGTGCCTGCTACAACCATAGTTTTAATATTTACACCGAAGTATTAGATGCTGATTCATTTTGCCTGATGAGTTAATGCTGGCTTTAAATTGCCTGCATATTTCAATTTTGGCTAAGCGGATGTTAAAATCTAAATCTAATACCCAGGATTTTGTCCAATATTCTTATTTACATCGATCTCACTTAAAGGGATAGGGAATAATTCGTGCTTATTGGCCACAAAATTTGTAGGCGCTATATAATTATAATTAGACCTGATGGCTTTAACTTTTGCATTGGTATCGTCTATAGCTTGTTTTAGCATATTCCAACGGATTAGGTCAGTTTTTCTTACACCCTCAAAACTCAGTTCCCAGGCACGTTCTTGTTGTACGGCTTTAAAAAAGGCATCTTTACTAAGTCCGGGCTGAAGATCGACATTGGAAGTTGTAGGTTTAGGTAAAAGTGTTGCCACGGCTGTTGCACCACTGCCCTTACCATCGGTACTTATCACATTAACTGTTGGTACTGATATATAGCCGGTTCCGGTATTCATCATGGCAATGGTAGCTACGCCTTTTGTTGCACTCATACTTACAGCGCCCACTGCAGCATCGCTGCCACCACCACCGGAAATCTGAAATTTTACAGTTGTAAAACTGGTATAACCACTACCTGGTGCGGTTAAGTTAACGGTAATGCCGCTTCCCTGCACATCAATTCCGTAGGCCCTTCTTCTTACCTGGTTAATGGCATCGTAAGCAATGGCATTGGGGCCTCCATTCAGCTCGTTCTCTACTTCTGCACGCATGAGCAATAAATCTGAATAACGCATAATTACATAATTGATCCGGGTTGTTCCCCTTTCAATCAGTTCTTGTTTTTGGTATTCTCTGCTCCATTTTGCCACTTTCCAGGTTTCATCTTGTCTGGCCGAAACCTGCGGCTGCTTATTTCCCAATGCATCTATGGTATAGTTTGCAATAGAAAAATCTCTTCTGGTATCGCCAGTTGCAAAGCTGTCATAGAAAGGCCTCATGACTAAACTTCTTCCGTTGGCTCCAAAATAAACACCTGCTGCCGTGGTAGGTGTACCATAAATTGCACCTAAGGCATTACCTGATAAGGTATTGTTATCTGAATTGTAAATGGCTACCTGAAAAATATTTTCTGTGGCTTCTAAAACTCCCTGACATTGATTTTTAAAAACCTGCGAATAACTGGGGTTAAGCTTATATGGATTTTGAGCCATGATGTCATCAATTTGTTGCTTAGCCAGAGTGTAATATTCTATATAATTTGCAGGACGTTCCATCTGTTTGCTTGTACGGCGCAACGAGTATCCGCCTGCATATAACGCTACTCTAGCCAACATTGCTTTTGCTGCCCACTTGTTAATACGCTCATCAACAGGTAATGCGGTAGGTAAAGCATCGGCCGCCTCCTTCATTTCTTTTAGGATGAACTTGTAGATTTCATAACGATCGGTGCTTGGCAATTTAAAATCATCGCCTGTTTGCGAAGGCGTGGATTTAAATGGTACATCGCCCCAATAATGCACCAATTCTGAATAATAAAAAGCTCTTAGAAACTTAGCTTCGGCTATATTTCTGTTTAATGCAGTTTTTTGAGCTGGTGTACCATTATTATATATATCCATTTGCGGGATTTTGGTTAACACCACATTAGCACGATCAATTCCGCTATAAAAAGCACTCCATGTATCAAGAAAAGCGGCGCGTTCTGGTGTACCCATGTAGTGGGGAATTACCCTGTAATCATCTGCAAAGTTATTCCCTTCAGTTTGTCCTAAATCAGTATCATTATCGTACACCAAAGACATATTAAAGCCATAGGTACTTTTAGTAGACATAATATCGTACACTCCTAAGGTAGCAGAATAGGCCTCGGCCTCATTTTTAAAGAAATTAGCCGAGTTAAAAAAAGAATAGGGTTCAGTTTCTATTGCTTTTTTACAAGAAATACCTAATGTAAGCCCAACAACAAGACCCGATAAGACTATTTTATTTATAAGTTTTTTCATCACTATCAATTTAAAATGAGAGATTAAGACCTGCCAGAAAAGATTTTGCCCTTGGATAAGCACTAGCATCAATACCAGGGGTTAAAGGATTATTTCCTATACTAACTTCCGGATCATAGCCACTATATTTAGTAAATACATACAGATTATAAGCTGTTAAATAAATACGTGCATTTGCAATTTTTAATGTATTTAACCATTTTTTAGGAAACGTATAGCCTAAGCTTACGTTATTGATCCGTAGGAATAAGCCATCTTCTATAATTTCATTGTATAAACGAGTGCTGCCACCTCCAAGATAAGATGGAATGGTTTTACCTTCATTTAATGCGGCTAATTCTATAGGGCTTATTATACGTGCACCTGATGAATTGATGGTTGTCCATCGATCGGCAAATGATGCAAATGAATTGATATAATCGATACTGAGGTCGGAATTGTTTAGCCTGTTGGCATTATAGATTTTATTGCCTACTGTAAAGTTCAGGAACACGCTTAAATCAAATCCTTTATAACTAAAATTATTGCCGATACCTCCCGAAAATTTTGGCCTGGCATTGCCTAAAGAAACCCGGTCAAAGTTGTTGATTATACCATCAGGCACTCCATCTGGCCCACTAATATCTTTAAATTTAAGATACCCTGGTTGTACGGTTATGGCATCTTTAACGATACCAGGCTTTAAGGTGTAAATATTAGTGGTTGGGTTATAGTTAAAGTCACTTACCTGATACAAACCTTCCTTAATATAACCATACATTACCCCTACAGGTTGGCCCACCTGCAATATGTAATCGCTTGCAATGTTGCCATCAGCTAATCTGCTTGTTTCACCGTCACTTAAGCTTAAAACTTTAGTATTGGTAAAAGCCAAATTTATATTGGTGGTCCAGTTAAAATTAGATGTTCTGATGTTTGTTGTATTTAATGTAAACTCCAGTCCCCTGCTTGATGTGGTACCTATGTTCTGAAACTGTGTATTAAAACCTGAACTGGCTGGAATACGCGTGTTAAATAACAAATCTTTAGAACGGTTGTCGTAATATTCAGTAGTTAGCGTGATCCGCTGTTTTAATAAACCAATATCTAAGCCAATATTCAATGCTTTTAACGATTCCCATTTTAATGAAGGATTTGCCAGATTTTCCTGATAAGATGCAGATATCAACTGATCGTTTAACGGGTAAACCCCTGCGTTATAAATACCCAATGCGGCATAGTTTGCAATCCGGTTATTTCCTGCAACACCATAACTTAAACGCAATTTTAAATCTGAGAAAACATTAAGTTGTTTCACAAATTTTTCTTGGATGGCACGCCAGCTTATGGCTGCCGAAGGAAAGTAACCCCAGGTATTGTTGGAACCAAATTTTGAAGAACCATCTGCACGCAAGGTGGCCGTTAACAAATATTTGCCTTTGTAAGAATAGTTGGCTCTGCTAAAAAAAGACAATAACTTGCTGTCTTCTGCAGATGTAACCGGAAAAGCCGTTACAGTACCTAGCTGAAGTTTATCCCAACCTAAATTTATTGATGGAAAGTTTGTTGAAGCAGTAAGCAAACTTTGATTGTAATTGTAAATATATTCCTGGCCAACTGAAACATCGAGTTTATGATCCTCATTGAATACATTGGAATATGTTAGGATATTGTTGTAGTTAAATTGCTGTGCGGTGCTGTAGCCCACCCCACCAGTAGCGCCACCCGAGCGTTGTGCGAACAATGACCTGGATTCATTAAATGCCCTTGCTGAATTATTATTATCACTATAATTAACCAAACCCCGATAAGTAAAATGCTTATCAAAAATATATTGGCCAGTTACATTCATATTTAGCGACTTTAACAGCGTTTCGCGATGTTGGGTCTGCAACGTAACCACCGGGCTTTGATAAAGTGCCGAACCTGGATTAGGATCTAAAGGATCGAGATCAAGATCTATCAGAGAGAGATCCTCTGAAGCTATTCCAGAAACAGGTCTGTAGCGCAAAATAGTATTCAGCAAGCTAAGCCTGCCTTCTCCGGTGCCTAAACCTGTTATTTTCTGGTTAGCATAATTAACAATGGCATTGATATTAAATTTGTTGCTTACATTATGGCTAATGCTAACTTTTCCAATGTTTTTTACGGATCCCGTGCTTAAAAGAATGCCGTTATCATCGTTTCTGGAATAAAACACATTAAATCGGGTTTCTCTTCCTCCGCCATTGATACTTATTTTATGTGCCTGGTTGACAACGGCATCGCCAAACGATTCTTTTTGCCAATCTACCCCTGGCCTGTCTCCATACCGGATCTGCAGTGAATCGAAGCTACCATATGTTTTCAAAAATGAGGCTAAACGTACCGGATCGGTTGCTGCCACTTCATAACGCAGCAAAGTATATTGCAAGGGATTCATTACGGGTAAAAAAGTAGTTACCTTTTTTACGCCCACGTAACCATCATAATTAATAGATACTTTACCCTCTTTTATTTTTTTAGTGGTAACCAATACTACTCCATTGGCACCACGGGCACCATAAATAGAAGTTGCCGATACATCTTTCAGCACATCAACAGATTCAATATCCATTGGATCTAAAAAAGACAATCCATCTGTTTGGGGCACACCATCTACTACATATAAAGGCTCATTGCTTTGTGTAATTGAAGTTCCTCCCCTGATTACAATTGATGGTGCTGCTCCTGGTGTCCCATCTGCCATTGATACCTGAACACCGGCTAAACGGCCCTGCAATGCCTGACCGACATTCTGAACCGGAACTTTAGCCAGTTCTTCGCCTTTTATTGAGGATATTGCACCGGTTAAATCTTTACGGGCTACTGTTTGTCCGTAGCCTGTAACCACAACCTCGTTAAGGTTATTGGCATCATCTATTAGTTTTACGTTGATGGTTGTTTTTCCGTTAACGCCCTGCTCTGATGGTTTTGTACCTAAATAGGAGAACACCAAACGGGCATTCGATTTCACTTTAATGGTGTATCCACCGCTATTATCGGTTATGGTGGTGTTGGTTGTACCCTTTTCGTTTACGGTTGCACCAGGTAATGGCTGGTTTGTCTCATCTTTCACTATGCCTTTCACTGTAATCACTTCTTGTGCAAAAAGAGCTTTACAGGTGCCAAGCAATAAAAATAAGATTATAATTTTTTTCATATCATCTCTCCCTTATCGGTAATTATTTTGTTATTAGGTTAGTTGAAATCCGGTTTTTATAAACAGGTTGGCTGCTGTTTTAACAGCAACAGTTGAAAGATATTCATCAAAAGATTCTGCTGCAGGCCCGGCGGTTAAATTAACATTGCCTCCAATGCCAACCAACTCAATGCCTGCCTGGGTTGTTTTGGTTTCCCTGTTTAGTAGACCAGCATCGATATCATAAACCGGGTTTAGCAGACTGATCATCGAATCATTTCCGGTAATCGGCTGTACATCAGATCCATCCGCATCATTCCTCCTGATACTCACCCAGGGGCGTAAATTTTTAAGTGTAGCAATCTGCAGCTTGTTTACCATTAAACGCAACTGGGCAGAATGGCGGGCTTCGATGGTTTGTATGCGTGCAGCAGTAGCCAATACTGGTGTACCCATTAAAGAAACCAATTGCCCTTTGTAAGCCCTTTCGCTTAAATCTTCGAGTACCACCGCGGTACGTAAAAATGTTGCATAATTAGTGGTTACATTGGCATTTACCTTCGTATAATCAAAATTTGCATAAACCAGTGCAGTTCTTGGTGTTCCTCCCAGATCGGTTATGGTTTTGATCAGGATGTTGATATGTGCCTGTTCCTGATCGCGTAATGTGGTCATAACAGGTTTATCGGCAGCCGGAATTAAGTTAGGCGTTACCGTTAGTGCATTGTTATAAAACTGAAACTGCATATAGCCTAGGGCCAAAACTAAATTAAGTGAGTCTATGGTAGCTGCATTTGAGGTAGTTTGTGCGTAAGTATTCTGAAAAATGCTGCCTAAGCTTAATGGCAATGCTGCAAGAGATACTTTTTTACCAAAACTGAAAAAGCGCTGTAATGCAAATCGCCTTGGGCTCAATCTTTCATAAACCTCAGCATCTGCCTTTTCTAATTCTTTAATGATTGTTGAAACATTCATACTGATCTGGTTTACAGGTTAATGATATTGAGTTTAGTTTTAATGTATTTTGAGGCTGTTTCGAAAACTTTGCCCGGCGATAAAGTAACATCGAGGGCATTGGTGGCATCGGCACCTAAAGCAGACAGCTCAGTAAGGTCGGCGAAACTTAATGCACTTACCTGACTGCGTACATAGGCTGCGTGGCGTGCTTCTACAGTTGCTACCTGACTTAGAATAATGAGGTTATAATCATTTTTACATCTGGCAATTGCATCATTATAAGCAGCCGTACCTAAATCTTCAAAGTTTTGGCAGCGGTGAATACAGCAGCGGCATCAGTAAAATCGATGCCCGTAAAATCTATTTCAAGCGCACCAATACCGGCGGAACCCAGAAATTTTTTAAAAAATTCGCGGTGGGCGATTTCGTGAAGGCTGATATCATTGAAAAATAATTTTTGCTGGGCGGTAAATGCGGCCGGAAAGCTGGTAATTACTTTGCTATAAAAAGCTGCCTCCAACTGTTCTAATGCATAAATATAGTTTAACAAACCACTATCGTCCTTAAAATCAATCGTATTATCCGTATTAATATAAGGTGTTGAAGATGGAATCGTATCCTTTTTACAACCGGCGATGCCTATCGCTAATGCAGATGCCCCCGCGAACTGCAAAAACTGCCTTCGTTGTATATGGCCGGCTGAGAAAAGATTTTTTTCAGTTATTGCCTCAGAATTAGTTTTAATCATTTTGTTAGTTGATTTATAAAGTTTGGTTAGTCGTATGCTATGCCGACAACTGGTTTGGTTATGCCCCACCTATCGGTAATATTAATTGGTTAATGTTTAAACCCTTTCAGGTTTGTTTAGTCTGTAAGATGTCCGGAATATTACTGTTATTGATTTCTTCGTTTTAATCCACACATCTAACAGTAACGAATTTAGCATTAGGGAAAGAAAAAGAGTTTCAAATTTGTTTAAAATACTATCAAATTTGAACAACAGTGCCGTTAGAGGCATTTTTTCGACCTTTTTATGCCATTATACTGCAAAAATGAAGTCGAAAAAATGAAGCTGAGGAAGATAAATAAAAAGATTATTCTGAATTTTCTGTAAAACATATTCTACAGAAATAACACAAAAGCAAAAATGTAATCTGTTTTTTGGCAGCTTTTGCCTAACGGATCATATCACGCACAAAATCATCGAATGTAATGTTATAGGTCTGAATTAGCAGATAAACGTGCAGAAAACTTGGACAACCAAAATCGTTTTCCCATTTAATATAAGTTGGCCTGCTCACGGATAATACATCTGCCACTTCTTGCTGTGTAAGTCCTGATACGTGCCTAAAGCGCCTTAAAGTTTTCCCTAGTTTGTTATTCATAGTCAGTAATGATTATAAAATATTATTTAGGGATGTTTTCAAATATAAAAGATTTAAATACGATGTAAAAAATAATATCAGTGATGTAAAGAAAATTATCAGTTTAAACTGAAATATAATTTTTAACTCGTTAGCAGTTAGCATGTTTCAATAAGCAGGTCGTTTGGCAGAGATACCATAATGAGCAAAATAGCAGGCATTTAAATATATTACGGCCGGTGAGCACCAGCCGGTAACATCATACTAAGCAGGGATCAGACTATTTCACTACATAATCAAATGCCTTAAATTTTTGAAAAACATTGGCTGCACAACCCAATAAACCGGCCTTATTACCCAGTTTTGCCGCTGCTAACAGCTCATGGCTTGATGAAATGGGAACCGCAAGGGTTTTGATGCGCCGTTCTATTTCCCTCACATAAAAAGCGCCTGATTCGCTTATACCGCCACCGATTACAATTTTCTGCGGACTAAAAATATTGATAAAGCTGATAATCCCCGCAGCAAGGTAATCGAAATGCTGTTCCATTGCTTCAACGGCATAATCCTCACGGGCGAGGAATCTTTCTACCATGTATTTTCCATCAATTTCCTCCGGCGGGTTTGGATGGATCGATTTGTAATGGTTAATCAGAGCTGTTACCGAAGCGTAAGTTTCTAAACATCCTTTGCCGCCACAGGCACAGGGCGCTCCGTTATGCTGCACAATGATATGGCCGAGTTCGGTGCCACGGTTTCTGAAACCGCCGTAAAGTTTATTATCAATCATCACCGCGCCGCCAATGCCGGTGCCAACGGTAAGAAAAACCACATCGCTGCATTCTTTTGCTGCTCCATAAGTCATTTCGCCAAGTCCCATCAAATTTGCATCGTTATCCATTACGATATTATGCCGGGTTACTTCCTGCAGAATTTCGCCCAGGGCCAGCTGCTTAAAACCAGGTAGGTTATCTGCGCCGGCAATAATTTTATTGTTATAAATAATGCCTGGAAAACCAATGCCCACGCCTAAAACCGGGTTTTTAAACTTTTTTGCGCAACTCTGGATAGCCTCTACAATAAGCGCAATAATGGCTCCCTGGGTTTTTGCATGTTTAAGCGATATGATGGTCGAATATAAAATTTCGCCCTCATGGTTTACTACGCCACATTTTAGTGATGAGCCGCCAACATCAATGCCGATGGCGTATGATTCTTCTATGTTCATATAATTAAGGAAGCCATATATAAGGCTTAATCGTAAATGTTAATACCTGTTTGATTCGACGCCACTAAAATAAGCTGTAACTTTTTCCAGCGGATTAGGTTTCGGCCTAAAACCTTTCAAAATTGATTAAAACAACATTATTTAATGCCATAACCTGCATAAACATAAGAAAATACCTGCTGAAATAAAATCTACGATTAACCAAATTCAAAATATTTCTGATAATAATCAAAAGTGTTTCTCTTTCTATCGCCTTAATTTCACAGTTACAATAACCAAATCATTTCATATCAAAGTTTCAATCCACACACAATGAAAAAAGCTTTTTGCTTAGCCATGCTTGCTACCACTCTTGTTTTAAATTGTTATGCAGGTAAAACACAGCACGACCCGCCACCAGGCTGGTTAAAAAAAACGACCGGTATCATTACATTTCAATTAAACAAGGCTGCTGCTACCTATAAACCGGGTTTAAACCCACGATCGGTAAATCCCAATGGCACAGTAAGACTGGCAGGCTTAACTGACTGGACAACAGGCTTTTTTCCGGGCAGCCTTTGGTACGGATATGAACTTACCGGAGATAAAAACCTGGCTGCTGAAGCAAAGAAATTTACCCTGGCACTCGATTCTGTACGCCACATTACCAACACGCATGATGTAGGCTTTATGCTTTATTGTTCTTACGGCAATGCTTTTCGTATTACCCATGATAAAAACTATCTGCCTGCGCTACAGGATGGCGCCAAACACCTTGCAGCACGTTTTAATCCAAAAATCGGCGTAATCAGGTCATGGGATTTCTCCTGGTGGCATTACCCGGTAATTATTGATAATATGATGAACCTCGAGTACTTATACTGGGCTGCCGGCGAATTTAAAAATCCCGGATATGCCGATATTGCCAGTACACATGCCGCTACCACAATGAAAAACCATTTCAGAAAAGATTATAGTTCTTACCACGTGGTTGATTATGATCCTGAAACAGGCAAGGTTATTGCAAAAAGAACGCATCAGGGTGTTACCGATGAATCGGCCTGGGCACGTGGACAGGGCTGGGGACTTTACGGCTACACGATTTGTTATAAAAACACCAAAAACCTACATTTTTTGGCACAGGCCGAACATATTGCAGCCTTTATTATGAACCATCCACGCATGCCAAAGGATAAAATTCCGGTTTGGGATTTTGATGTGCACAATGCAACCGGGGTTGAAGAACCTGCGCCGAGAGATGCCTCTGCCGCTGCTGTAATTGCCTCTGCCCTGCTCGATTTGAGTACACAGGTAAAAGATGGCAAAAAATATGTTGATTACGCCGAAGATATTTTAAAATCGCTTTCCTCTGATGCCTACCTGGCTGGTCCGGGAGAAAATCATTATTTTCTGTTAAAGCACAGTGTGGGGGCTTTCCTTTATAATTCGGAGATCGATACGCCTTTAGATTATGCGGATTATTATTATCTGGAAGCTTTAAACCGGTACCTGTCAATTAAAAAAATAGATTTAAAGGAATTGTCAAAATCTTAATTGCGGAAACATGAAAGTAAAATTCATCATAACCTTAAGTACATTTATTTTAACTTTCTTAAGTGTAAAAGCTCAGGAAATGCCAGTCAGCAAAGAAAATTTCAATGCGATCAACCTGGCTTACCCGGGTTTGGAAAAAGTGGCGAAACATTATCATAGCGGCGAATACGATGCCGCAGCTAAAGAACTGTTAAATTACTATCGCAACCGCAAAACGGTAAAACATCCTGATTTTAATGCAGGTGATGAAGCCCGTTTCAGGGGTAAAGATATCGGAAAAGCGAATCAGGTAAAGGCAGATAATGCCCTGGAACATAAATTCCAGCCACAAAAAGGTTATGGTTATTATGATTACGGTGCAGATATTAACTGGGATTTTTGGCCCGTAAAAGATAACGAGGTGCGCTGGCAATTACACCGCGTTACCTGGTGGCAGCCTATGGGCATGGCTTACAGAAGCAGCGGAGATGAGAAATACGCAAAAGAATGGATTTTTCAGTTTAGGGATTGGGCCAGGAAAAATCCTTTGGGCAAATCGAAAGATAACGATAGTTTTGCCTGGAGGCCCCTGGAAGTATCAGAACGCATCCAGAGCCTGCCGGGTACTTTTAACTTATTTGTAAATTCTCCAAACTTTACACCCGCTTTTTTACTGGAATTTTTAACCCTTTTTAATCAACAGGCAGATTACATTCCCAAAAATTATAGCGAAGAAGGCAATCACTTATTGTTCGAGGCGCAACGTGTTTTAGGTGCGGGTAGTATTTTTCCTGAGCTTAAACAGGCCCCGTTCTGGCGCAAAAGCGGTATTGAGGTACTTAACCGTGAAATTAAAAAACAGGTATATCCTGATGGGATGCAATGGGAACTTTCGCCAACTTATCACGTTGCTACCATTGATATTTTTCTTAAAGCCTATAACTCGGCTAAACTGGCCGGATCAGAGAAAGAATTTCCGGAGAGTTATGTAAAAACCATTGAAAATATGGTTGTAGCTACCGCGAACATGTCGTTCCCCGATTATAATAACCCGATGTTCGGCGATTCATGGCCGGTTGAGAAGGATGCAAGAATGAAAGCTTTTGCAACCTGGTCTAAAGCCTTTCCCGCAAATGAAGAAATCAGGTATTTTGCAACAGACGGCAAGGAGGGCACTTTACCAGATTATTTATCGCATGGCTTAACAACAGCGGGCTTCTACACGTTCAGAAATGGCTGGAATAATCAATCTACCGTGATGATCTTAAAGGCAAGCCCTCCCGGAGAGTTTCATGCACAACCCGATAACGGCACTTTCGAACTGTGGGTAAAAGGCAGAAATTTTACCCCGGATGCCGGATGTTACCTGTACAGTGGAGATGCTGAAGTAAATAAAAAGCGCGATTGGTACCGCCAAACCAGGGTTCACAGTACGCTTACCCTTAATAACCAGAACATGGTGATTACCAAAGCACAGCAAAACAAATGGCAAACCGGTAAAAACCTTGATGTATTAACCTACACCAACCCAAGTTATGCTGAACTGAACCACCAGCGCACGGTTTTGTTTATCGACCGGCAATATTTTCTAATCATCGATCAGGCGATTGGAAAAGCCACCGGAAACCTTGGTGTTCACTTTCAGTTGAAAGAAGATAGCAAACCGGTTTTCGATCAGGCCAAAAACAAGGTGTACACCACTTATGGCGATGGCAACAATTTATTGATCCAATCTTTAAATACAGATAAAATCACCCTTAAGGAAGAAGAAGGCAAGGTTTCTTATGTGTATAATCAGGAGATGCCTCGTCCGGCTTTTGTGTTCGAAAAACCTAAGAACGATACCAAAAATCAGATTTTTGTTTCTGTAGTTTATCCTTTCAGCGGAAATAAAACACCTGAAATTACCATTAAAGAAAACGCCGGTAACGATTTTGAAAAAGGCAAAATTAACCTCAGCCTCAATATCGATGGCAAAAAGAGTGAAATCAATACATCAGTTAAATAACAGGGAAAGCGGTAAATGATTAACAAAATGCCGCTTTTCCTTTACCTGCTAAAAACAGATGATGCGATTATAAAGAAACAATTATCAACTAACCAAAAAGAACCACATGAAAAAAAGATCAGCTTACGTACAAAAACACCTGGCTATCGGCCTGTTATTTTTGGCATCTGCCTGCAGTAAAATGCAAAATGATTTGACCAGCCAAACCGACACAATAAAATTATCGGCTTTAAAAATGGCTACGGGACCACAGGCAAACCTCAACTATGGTGATACCATTCTAAATGTAACTTACGAAGATGGCACACTCAATTCTGGCATAACAGGCGTTAACCCAACCAATGCCACCGCATCAGATGCTGCTGTTATCGTATCACCGGGTGCTACCACACTGAACCATGCCATAGCACACAAAGTAGTGTATGGCGATTCGGGATATAACTCTGATGGCAACTGGAGAAGTGAAAGCGATGCCCAGCCGATACTTGCAGCACGTTATTTTCCGGGTGATGAACGCCGTTATGAATTTAGTGTATTGCTGAAAGACTGGCCGGTTTGGATTGAAGGCGACCCTACCAACGAAAGCAACCTTTTTCAGCTAAAGGTATCGGGCGGTGAAAATGTTCCGCTAATGATCCGTGCACAAAAAAACACCCTAAGAATCAGGTATCAGGATGTTTCTGCTAAAACTATTCTAACTGATCTGCATCCTTATGTAAACCAATGGATCCAGTTTAGAATAGATGTACTCTGGGCCACTACCAATACGGGGTATATACGTACTTATATGAAATTACCCGGACAAAGTGATTTTGTTTTGGCAGATCAGAAACCAGCATATGCAAGCTTTACCGGCGATGTTAACGCAGGAAACTTCGGCTATATTAAATGGGGATTGTATGTAGTGCCACCCAACAGCACCCGCACTGTTTACCACGATGATATCAGAATCATTAACCTTAACCAGGCACCTACCACCACAGGCCTGATCTGGGGAAATAGCGTACCAGATGCCAATCCGGCTTATTTAGATGGCCCTTATACTATTGTATCAAATATTACCAATCCTACTGCTTACAATAATACCAGCCATGTTTATATCCATCCTAAAATAAAATACCAGGCGCCACAAAATATTGTATATGTTAATAGTACCAGTCCAGCGCCAAATCCGGCCGATAATGTGGCAGGTACCCCACGGTCTGATTTTTCCCGTTCAACATTATCAGCTGCCGGCTTATCAGGCGGCGCACCTGGCCCGGGCGGACGCTATCTGGTGAGCAACTGGGCAAATGCAACGTCAGCAAGCACGCCATCAGCTTTTGATCCTACCGAATACTACGAGTTCTATTTAGAACCGGTAAGTGGGTATTATTTTAACTTTAGTGACATTAAGTTTACCGTGCTAAGGGGTGGTGCCACACATCCGAATACATTTGTGCTCCGGTCAAGCGTAGATAATTTTGCCTCCAATATTGCAGCTCCTGTTACCATAAGTGGTACTACCACACCTACCCCGATATCGTTCAATGCATCGGCACTAACCAATATCAATACTGCGGTTACCTTTAGGTTATATGCATATGGTGCTACAGCAACCAGCGGAAGTACAAGTGTTGGTGTGAATGATTTCCAGGTGAACGGACAGGTTTTGCCGACACCTTAATTGATCAGACCGCATTAAAATCCCAATATCTGGTAATAAAAAAGGGGCAATGGATATTCCACTGCCCCTTTTTATGTTTTGGCAACCTACCTCGCCGGCATTCTTCTTAAAATCTATTTAAACACATTTTTCGGTATTGTTCCTGTCCATGCATCCGGCAGTTTGGTTAATCCAAAAATCTTTGCAAGTACAAAACTGGTGTTTTTATTGCTGTTAAAAGAAGTAATTAAGCCCCCTTTCTTTATCTGCGGACCTGTAATGGCCCAGGGCACCTGCATTTCTGCCATCGATATGCCACCATGGCCTTTATTTATCCCCCCATGATCGGTAATTAACAGGATATGCATATCCTTATAAATCCCGTCCGTTTTTAATTTTTCGATCAACGCTCCTATCGCAACATCTGCGTCTTCAATTGCTTTAATATATTCGGGAGTCATCCATCCAAAACCATGGCCGGCATGATCGGTGTGCACACTGTATAAAAAGGTAAGTGTAGGGTTTTGCTTATTCTTTACCATAAAATCGAAAGCTTTCTGGTAATTGTCTTTGTATTCGTCTTTTTCTTCAAACGATACCTCATCAAGGTACTTTTTGTTAATTGGATTAATCAGCTCTTTCCAGTTGTAATAATAAGCCGTTTTTGATGACGGGATGGTCTCTTTTAAAACTTTAAATATAGATGGGTAATAACCCTGTTCATCTGTTTCCAGTGGCTGCAATGTATGTTTTTCAAGCGTCCAGTCGTTGGCTGTGATGCCGTGTTCCTCAGGGCCAGAGCCTGTTAAGTGGCTCGTCCAGTTGGGTAAAGTTACCGATGGCATTACCGGCCTGGTTGTCAGAGAAAGTACACCATCTGCAAATAACTTATCCAGGTTAGGGTGTTTAGCGGTTTTGTAGCCTTCTGCACTAAAGCCATCGAGGCCGATGATTAATACATGTGCCTGTTTGCGTTGCGCCATGGCCGAAAATGACAGCAGGGATAAAACCATCACTTTGATAAAAACTTTTCTCATAATAAATTTCTCGATGTAAAATTGGTATTGTAAATATAAATCAGATAAGATTGAGCAGTGGTTTAAAGCGTCACACAAAATTTAACCAAAATTGTACACCGCCAAACCAGCTTATACACAAGCCATTATTAAATACTTTTAACCTGAATGGATAAACCGGCAATCTTTAAAATCAAACTACAATACATAATTACTAAACTTTTGTTTATTTATATTAAACAAAAAGTAAAATAATTGTTATCAATATCTCTTTACCGAAAAAATACCGTCAACGCTTAAATGTAGTTTAATTTAAAAAACGATGCAGATTTTCAACCACATTTTAAGTCAGGATGTAAATCATTTCAATTTTATTATAGCCTTTGGTTATTAAAACAATTTGTACATATTTACAATAAAACCAACATATCTACCTCATTACAAATTACTTAACCGTACAAAAGTTTACATTCCTTTTGTATCACAGCTTCTGCTTTAGGATAAGATCTTATGATTATTTTTATCAAAATCAACAAATTAATAAACCCAATAAATGACCAAAAAATATTTTATATTCTCCCTCCTGCTCATGTTTGTAAGGTTAAGCAGCTTTGCCCAACAAACCATAGAAATTGCAACCAAAAACAACGTGATTGTTTTAGAAACCGATAAAGACAATACGCTCTTATCAACCTATATTGGCAAAAAGCTCGAAAACACAAATGAGTATCCGGGCATCCAGGCATTGGATAAATATAAGCCCGGTTCTGATGATCTTTTGAATAAACGCGAAGCTTATATCGCGTCAGGATCTTTAAACCTGATGGAACCGGCATTAACGGTAACTCATGCCGATGGCAATAAATCAACTGTACTTACCTTTTCGGAGGTAAAAACCGAACAGCTGGATCAGAACAGGAAATTAACCAGCATTGTACTAAAAGATCAGAAATATAAATTTCAGGTAACTTTGAAGTACCTGGCCTATTTTAACGAAAATGTAATAGAGCAATGGGCAGAAATTGAGCACCATGAAAAAGGAAACGTTGTGCTAAACAAATATGCTTCGGCAAACCTTACCCTGAGTGGCCGTAAATTCTTTCTAAAAAACCAATATAGCGGTGCCACACGCGAAATGCGATCAGAAGAACAACAGCTGCTGCATGGCATCAAAACCATCGATTCGAAACTGGGCACCCGTACCAACCTGCTCCACTCCTCTTCCTTTATGGTTTCGATCGATCAGCCGGCTACCGAAGATATGGGAGAGGTAATTGCCGGTTCCCTGGCCTGGACAGGAAACTTTAAACTCGATTTTGAAACTTTTGATGAGTATTATTTAAGGATTACTGCCGGAATCAATAATTTTTCGTCAGATTATACCTTAAAAGCAGGTGAAAATTTTGTTACGCCACGTTTTGTATATACCTACTCCTCAGAGGGAAAAGGTTTAGCGAGCAGAAACCTGCAAAACTGGGCCCGAAACTACCAGTTACTGGATGGAAAGGGAGAAAGATCGACCATTTTAAACAATTGGGAAACCACTTATTTCGATTTTAATGATGAAAAACTAAATGAACTGACAAAAGACACCAAAAAACTGGGTGTTGATGTTTTTTTATTGGATGATGGCTGGTTTGGCAATAAATATCCGCGTAACGGATCAACCTCTGGTTTGGGCGACTGGCAATATAACAGGCAAAAACTGAAAAACGGCATCAGCACACTGGGCAAGGAAGCTACTGCCAACGGTGTAAAATTCGGGATCTGGATAGAGCCTGAAATGGTGAACCCCAAAAGCGAACTTTACGAAAACCACCCCGACTGGATCATCAGGCAGCCCGAAAGGAAAGAATATTACATGCGTAACCAGTTGGTGCTCGATTTAACCAACCCAAAGGTTCAGGATTTTATTTATAAAACGGTTGATGATATTTTTAAGGAGGTTCCGGAACTTGCCTTTATCAAATGGGATTGCAACTCGCTGATCTACAACGCCAACTCCCCCACTTTAAAAAACCAGGATCATTTTTACATCGAATACATCAGGGGTTTAAACAGCGTGCTGGAAAGAATCAGGAAAAAATATCCTAAAACCCCGATGATGCTCTGCGCCGGCGGAGGCTCGAGGGTTGATTATGCCGCACTTAAATACTTCACCGAATTTTGGCCAAGCGACAATACCAATCCTTACGACCGAATCTTTATCCAATGGGAATATTCTTATTACTTTCCCTCTGTTGCGGTTGATAACCACATTACCGACATGGGTAAACAACCCATTAAATTTAAAACTGATGTGGCCATGATGGGCAAACTGGGCTACGATGTACGTGTAAATGAACTGAGTAAAAACGACCTGCTCTTTAGCCAGAATGCGGTTAAAATCTATAACAGTTTTAAAGATATTATTTGGCATGGTCAGCAATACCGCTTACAGGATCCTTACGAGAATAAAATAGCTTCAATTGCCTATGTAAACGATGCTCAGGACCAGGCAATTGTTTTTAATTATTATGTAGCTACGCTTTTTACCAATGGGGTAATTTTACCGGTTAAATTAAAGGGGCTGGATCCGGCTAAAAAGTACAAAATAGAAGAAATTAACCTTTATCCGGGAACTAAATCGCCGGTTGATAATGCGAAAGTGTATTCTGGTGATTTTTTAATGAAAGTGGGTTTTAATCCGGAAGTTAATGCCTACAGAACGAGCGTGGTGCTAAAGGTACAAGCCTTATAAAAGAATAAAAATTAATAATTAATGAACGGGGGTGGCTTTTTGTCTCCCCTTTTTTGCCATACCTACCTATGAAAAAATATACCTTAAGCATTGCAGGCATCGTTTTTACCGGTATTATCATTTTATCGTTTACAAATAGAAAAGATCTGCCTGCTCAGCGCCCCAACATCCTTTTCGCCATTATGGATGATGTTACCTACCAGCACATAGGCGCTTATGGCTGCAAATGGGTAAAAACACCAAATTTCGACCGGATTGCCAGGGATGGTCTTCTGTTTAAAAATGCTTATACACCTAATGCTAAATGTGCACCGTCACGTTCCTGTATCATTACCGGACGAAACTCCTGGCAGCTGGAAGAAGCCGGTAACCACTGGTCTTACTTTCCCTCAAAATTTGCATCATTTGCAGAAGTTCTGGCCCAAAACGGATATGAAGTAGGTTATACCGGAAAAGGGGTGGCGCCTGTTGTAGCAAAAAACGCAGATGGCACTCCACGCGAAATGCTGGTAAAAGCTTTTAATCAGTTAAAAACAATCCCGCCAACCAATCAAATCAGCAATGTAGATTATGCAGCCAATTTCAGTTCATTTTTAAATAGAACAGGCGATAAACCCTTCTTTTTTTGGTACGGAGGTTTAGAACCCCACCGCGGATATGAATTTAACTCCGGCATTGCTAAAGGAGGAAAAAACCTCAACGACATTCCGAATGCAGAAATTTATCCTTTCTGGCCTAAAACAGATTCGGTAAGGACAGATTTACTGGATTATGCTTTTGAAATTGAATATTTTGATAAACAACTGGGCAAAATGCTGAAAATGCTCGAAGATAAGGGCGAGTTGCACAATACCCTCATTGTTGTTACTTCTGATAATGGGATGCCTTTTCCGCGGGTTAAAGGACAGGCTTATGAATATTCCAACCACCTTCCGCTAGCCATGATGTGGGCCGATGGCATTGCACACAAAGGCCGTAAAGTAGAAGATTTTATCAGTTTTATCGATCTTGCCCCAACTTTTTTAGATCTGGCCAAAGTTCCTGCCGGTAAAAACAGAATGAAACCCAATACCGGAAAAAGTTTTGCGGATATTTTTAGCGCAGATAAAGAAAAGGTTTCTGCAAAGCGGAATTTTGTACTGGTGGGTAAAGAACGACATGATGTTGGCCGCCCGAACGATGTGGGTTATCCCATCAGGGCAATTTTTCAGGAAAACTATTTATTTATAAAAAATTTCGAGCCTGAAAGGTGGCCTGCCGGAAACCCTGAAACGGGTTACTTAAATGTAGATGGCGGCCCAACCAAAACGGCTTGTTTAAATACGGTTTATGCAACCAATAATGATTTTAATTACTGGTTATGGTCTTTCGGAAAACGTAGTAATGAAGAATTGTATGATATTAAAAAAGATCCTGCCTGCCTGAATAACCTGATAACAAATCCTTTGCAAAAAAACAGATCGGCACAGCTGAGAAATAAATTACTGGCCCTTTTAAAAGAACAGTCAGATCCACGCGTTTTCGGCAAAGGAACCCAATTCGACCTGTATAAATATGCGGATAAAAGAGGTGTAAATTTTTACGACCGGTATTTGGCAAAAGATACCACCTTACGTTGGGGATGGGTACTCGATTCTGACTTTCAGGACATTTCGAAAATTGAGCGGGCTAAAAAAGCGAGAAATAAATAGTTTAAAATAAAAAGGTAGTTTCCGGTTTCAGAAACTACCTTAACAGAGAGAGGGTAATTTAGCGATTAAAGCCTCATTTGGTAAATTTAATAGCGGTAAACATTAACCTCAGCCAGGTGTGTTGATTTGGTTGTTGCAGATGCCGCGTTTAACATGGTTATTTTAATGTACCGGTAAAGTGCCGGTGTAGAAAGCGGATAGGACTGGTAACTTTTCACCAGTGGATCCATTGTTAGGTTTTTGCCCTGCGAAACCCAGGTTGTACCATCCAAACTCGCATCCAAATCGAATTTGGTAAAACCAGTATTGTAATTTTGCCTTGGTGCCAGATCTACACGGGTAACATAAATGGCCGTTTTCATATCTACATTTATCCAATGTGGAAAAGGAGGCTCAGAAAGACTCCATGAAGAGTGCCAGTACGTATTTACATCACCATCAATGGCCGCTGCAGCTCTTCCGTTTACCGCTCCTTCTCCGGTAAGTTCTTCTGTATCTGCCGTAGCGCTCCATCCTGTTTTAGAGGCAAGAACAGCGGTTAACTTTGGTGCCACAATAAAAGCAGTTTTTACCGTTGGGTTAATCAGATAACCTGAAGCATTTTTTACGCTAACGGGCAAGAGATAATCTTTTGCCGGATCAAACTTCCTGGAGAAATATTTAAGGGTTATAAAATCTGATGAAACCCCTCCCTGCGGGATGGTAACATTCAATTTATCAATCGAGTACGAATCGGCAGGAAACCGCTCGTAAAGGGCCGAACCATTATTTTTCCTGATTACATTTAAACTGTCGAAAGCTTTGTTATCTATTTCAAAAGTAACATTTATCGGGTTTTTAGGTAAACCCAGGCCACCGAACTGTGCATTAAACTTAAAGGTTCTGGCATCATCGGTATAGGGGAAGATACTTAAATTCTGCAGGCCAACATTTGCTTTTGCCACAAAAATCTGGGTCTTATCTTTCGAATCAGTTTCTTCTTCGTATGCAGTATTTTTTTTGCAACCTGCTGCAGCAATCCATGCAGCAGCTATAATACTCAGGTAACTTATATTTTTGATATTCATGATTGATGTATTTTAATACCCCGGGAATTGAACCAATTGCTTATTTCTGTCCATTTCATTCTGACCGTAAGGAAGGAAATAAAATTTACGCTGCCAGGTAGCCCTGGTAAAGGCAATGGTACGGACATGGAAATTAGGGTCGGATAAACTTGTACCGGCATCCATGTTCATGCCATAAAATGCGCCCCCCTGGTTTGATCCCGGTTGATTTGGAATTTTCCACCGGCGCACATCATAATACCTGTTGCCGCCTTCGTAACATAGCTCTATCCTTCTCTCCAGCCTGATCTGATTGCGTAAATCGCCCTGGCTTATTCCATTAGTGAGTTCAGGCAATCCGCCACGGGTTCTGATCAGGTTAAGGTATTTCAGCACATCTGGATTTCCCGGATCTGATTCGTTCAGTGCCTCTGCATAGTTTAAATATAATTCTGCCAACCTGATTAACATTGCCGGACGGGCCACGGCAACATAAGGATTCATACTAAAAGTTGGATGGATATTTTTTCTGGCGGTATATCCTGTTTTTGGCCAGTCTCTGGGTACACCTGCTTTACCAGAAGTTCCTGTATTAAAAAACTCAACCCTGGCATTATTTGCGCCGGTTTTGGCCACTCCCGGGTTTATCGCTCCATTAAAGGTAACATCTACATAGAACCGTGGCTCCCTGTTGGTGTACATGGTATTAGTACCTGCCACATAGTATTCGTTCCCTGTTGATGTATAGGTATTTTCTTTATAAATGGCACTGGCACTGATGTTGCTTCCATCGGCCATTCTAAAATCATCTACAAGGCTCTGTACCACACCAAGTCCATTGTAACCTGTACCCTGTGTAGAACGCGGCACTGCAGATGATTCCCAGGCACCGGATGTTGCAGTTGATGTTCTTAACCAGATCCCTTCCGTTTTCCAGCCACTCCAATATAAATCCCTGCACGATAAAAATGCCGCCCTGAAAGGTGTAGTGCTGGTTACCTTGTAAATTCCTTTTCCGTTTGCTTCAGCCAGATCGATAGCGGCTTTGGCAGCATCTGCAGCAGCTTTCCACCTTGTTGCATCGTAAGTTTGATTAAACAATTGTTTGCCATCTAAATTTTTAAAATCTGATAACTCAGTGTTTCCGTTAAACAAGGGGCTGGCATGGTACAATAATATCTGAGATTTTACCGCTGACACAATAATCTTGTTTATCCTGCCTGCTTTGGTTACATCCAGATCGGAAGTGCCATTGATATAGTTGTTTAAAGGCAGCTTACTTTCAGCTTCAGTCATCTGTGAAAGCACAAAAGCCACACACTCATCCCAGGAGCTTCTCGGAATCTGGAAGTTATCTTCGGGTGTTGCTGCTTTTAACGGCGCAATTACCACCGGACCAACCTGTTTCATAAATATCCAATAGTAATAAGCGCGTAGAAACTGTGCTTCGCCTTTATATTGTTTAATTAAATCAGCACCGTTTGATAGTGCCTTAATCTCTTCGTTACGATCGATGTTTTCTAGAAAAATGGTACATAACCTGATTTTTTCGTAAAAAGCATTCATACCCGACGAATTCTGATCGGCATTAAGCGCACCACTATTAATCGGGGGATTGGTCCAGTTACTGGCATCCATTTCATCGGTAGTAATAGAAGTAATGTAGTTATAGGGCATATCCCATGGATCGGGAATGGACGAATATAATCCCGCAAGCCACCTTTCGGTTTGCGCCCTGTTTTGGAACACCCCGTCTACTGTAACCAGATTATCGGGTACAGCATCAAAGAAACCTTTTTTGCAACCCACAGGCAACAAAAAAACCAGGCATAATGCCATAAATGCCAGTAATTTTATTTTAATTTTTTTCATGATGATTTATTGAAAATTAACGCGTAAACCTAAATTGTAAGTGGTAATGTTTGGATAGGTTGCCCCTCTTCCATCACCAAGCTCCGGATCCCAGAATTTCCATGGAGAAAATGTAAGCAGATTGGTTCCATTGGTAAATACCCTGATTTTTTTGATGGCTGCTTTTTTCATCCATTCGCCTTTAAAGGTATATCCGATTTCAGCACTTTTTAAACGCAGGTAATCTGCCCGCTGGATCCACCAGGTGCTGGTGTAATAATTGGTGGTGGCATCCTGATTGGTAGATAAACGCGGATAAAACGGACGGGGATCTGGATTGGTAGGTGTCCACCTGTCTAATACCTGGGTGTACATGTTACCGTAAGAAGCACCCTGTGTAAAAGGTGTTGTACCAAAACCGCTTGCATAGTTAAAATCAACCAGTGCAGCTCCCTGAAAGAACAAGGCAATATCAAATCCTTTATAACCACCGCCAAAATTTAAACCGTAAATGATGCGTGGTGTAGCACCATAACCTATCGCCGTCTGGTCGTTTGAATTGATGATACCATCACCGTTTAAATCTTTATAACGAATATCGCCTACCCTTACATCACCCGACTGAACGGCAGCATTATCGATCTCATCCTGCGATTGGAACAAGCCAGTTGCAATGTAACCAAAACGCTGGCTAATGGGCTGTCCTATCCTGTTCAGGTAATCATAACGCCAGGGCGGCAAACCATCAAAAACCGCTAAATTTTTATTGTAATTAAAACTTCCCCTAAAACTCACAAAACTATCATCGTTAAAGTTTTTGGTATAATTTAAGGTTGCATCGATACCCTTATTTTTGGTACGGCCGATGTTATTGTAAGGAATATTGCCTGATGTAAAACCTGAGTTATAAGCAATTACCAGGTTAGGCAATAAAATACCTTCTCGTTTTTCTTTAAACAGCTCTACAATCAACTGTAAATCGTTGTTTAAAAAGTTTAGTTCTATACCCAGGTTGTTGCGGTAAGAACTTTCCCATTTCACATCACCGCCAATACGCGATTCGCTATAACCTGTAAAGCCCAAAGTTGAGCCCGGCTCTCCAAAAGTGTATGAACCGCTATTTGCCAGCGTGGTTAAGTATAAAAATCTGAAATCGGGATTGCTTACTGCCGCGTTACCCGATACACCGTAGCTATATCTCAATTTAAAATAAGACACTACATTTTTAATCGATTTAAAGAATTTTTCGTTCGATACAATCCAGCCTGCACCAACAGCCGGGAAGAAACCATATCTTCTATCGGGAATAAACGCATCAGAACCGGAATAAGAAGCACTCACCTCAGCAAAATACTTGTCTTTATAACCATAACTTACCCTTCCGTTGATGTTGCGCTGGCGGTATGGAATGGCTGCCTTGTAACCATAGTTTTCTACATTAACGGTAGCATCGGTATAGTTGGATTGGTTAAACAATAAAAGCCCGCCAATATCATGATCGCCAAATTTGCGCGAATAATTTAAAGAACTTTCGGTATAAAAACGTTTATCGCCATAACGGCTCGTTCCAAAAGTTAAATCGTTTGTTCCGGGTGTAGTAATCTGGGTAATTAAACTTCCATCGGCATTGCGGCCGGTTGCCCAATAGGTTTGCAATGTTCTTCCTCTTGAGTAGTTAATGGTATTATTTAAATCGAATGCAAACATGGTTGAAAAGTTTAAGCCTTCTACCAGCATGCTAAGATCCTGTGTTACCTTAAGGTTAGAACGGACGGTACCCGTAGAGTTATTGGTAATGCCCGATTGTGTTAAAGCCATGTAGGGACTAAATAAAGTACCTGCCAGCTGAGGCCATTGCCCGTTAGAGTAGCGTGGCGGAATAACATGCGGAGCAGATGATGTTGCAAGGGCAAAAATGGCATCGGTACCGTAGTTTGGCTGGTTCCGCGTGCCTATAAATCCATTAATACCTAAAGCCAGTTTAGTCGTTTTGGTTACATTTACATCAAGATTACTGGTAAAATTAAATCTGTCGTATTTAAGGGCCGAGTTATAACTCTGTACATCGTCTGTTTTAAACAAACCTGTTTCGCTAAAATAACCAGTAGAAATGTAATAGGTAGAGTTTTCAGAACCTCCGTTTATGTTTAAGGTTGCGCGTTTATTCTGACCATATTTGTTAAACAATACATCGTACCAATTTACATTTGGGCTTAAATCCGGATCAACGCCGCTCGCGGTTTTATCAATCTGGGCCTGCGTGTATAATGGTGTTCTGCCACGCATGGTTAATCCTTCGTTATACAATTGCATAAAGTTTGGACCATCTATAAAGGTTGGCAGATCGGTAAACTTATTAACGGCCTGGTTAAATTCTGCATTGATCTGTGGCTTCCCTATTTTCCCTTTTTTGGTGTTGATGATAATTACACCGTTGGCACCTCTTGTACCATAAATTGCGGTTGATGCAGCATCTTTTAAAATGGTAAAGTTATCGATATCCTCAGGATCAATATTATTGATGCTACGGTCGGGCACTCCATCTACCACTAAAAGCGGTGCCTGCGGGCTTGATGCGAAAGTACCGATACCACGGATAAAAATTGAGGTGGCATCTGCACCGGGTGCACCACTTCTGGTATAGGCTACTACCCCTGCCATACGGCCTGCAATGGCTGAGGCAAGATCTCTAACCGGAAGTTTCAGTTCTTCGGCCTTAACAGTTACCTGTGCACCTACCAAACTGGTTTTCTTCTGCTTGCCATAGGCCACAATGGCAACTTCCTGCAAACTGCCTTCTTCCGGCTCCAGGGTTACATTTATATCTATTTTATTGCGTACAGCCACCGTATATTTTTTGTAGCCAACAAAAATAAATTCCAGCTGATCAGTCGGTTCAACATCGATGGAGTAAAAGCCTTTACCGTCGGTTACAACGCCCTTTTTACTTCCAAGTATTTTTACCGAAACTCCGGGTAATGGCGTGCCGAGCTCGTCCTTTACCACACCGGAGACTTTCAGAAATCTTGCATTTGTTTTATCAAATGAAAAATAAGCCTTCCCCTTAGGTTCAGGACTTATCAAAGGAGAAAATTTTGCAGCGGCATAGCTATTTCCATAGCCGGTAAGCAGCATTCCTCCCAATAACAGGTAATTAATTCTCATATAGTTGTTTGATTTTGTTTATCTGACCGGAAGAATCTATTTGGTTAAAAGCTCCGTTTTATTTGGTTCCCTCTAAGATAAAGTGAAATAAAAACCAGAATAACATGTTTGTACGTACAAATAAAAGACAAAAAAATGTACACACAACCCATTAATAATGAGGAGATAACACGAATATAAAAAGCAAAATGGATGGAGAATTTTCTTAAAAAAGTAGTATTAAACAGACTGTTATATGATGCCGGATCAAAAGATTTCTCTGGTAGATAAATCCTGTAGTTTTGGAGAAATAGCCTTACCAATACCGCTAAATAAAATCTTAATGCCCATTACCTTACCTATAGATTTTTCATAACTGGTATTAAGCACTTTTTTACCATTCAGCATTACCGAAGCCTTCTTATTTGCTACCCTGATTTCTATATCGCCTCCGTTGCTGGGGTCGAAAGCCAGTGCACCTAAAAACTGTTCGGCCCCGATTACCCGCTTCTCAGAGAATTTATACTGGGAAAAAGCCACGCAATTGCTTCTGTTAAGCGTTAAAAGATGGCGGTGTTTTTCGCCCAGAATAATAACGGTAGTTTCTACACATTGTGTGCCCGGCCGGCTCTGCTCCGAAAAAACCCTACAGGTAAAAGAAAAATTATCGCCACTGATACCGGATGGTTTAACATTACTAAAGCCCACTAAAAAAGGTTTGTTGGTGGCTAATCCGGCAGAATCCAGCTGCGCTTTCGAAACATAAATGTTTTTAGGATTTAAAGCCTTAAGTCTGGCAATGGGGAATGCCCTTGAGGTATCGTTACCCGAATTGGCTACCCATCCCTTTGTTTGCATGTAAACCGAAACAGTATCTATCGGTTTATCGTGATATAAAAGCGTGGCATATACTACACCGGGATTTCTGAAAAACTTGGCAATTTCTTTTTTGCCACTTATGGGCGACTGAAGTGCCTCGTCCATAAAATCGATCTTAAATTCTTCGTCGCTATCCTGCGGTAATTTAGACTTCAATTTAAACACGGCGGTATGCGGTACATTGCCATAAGGATTTTCGCAGATCAGTTTTGTTTCGGAAGCAATATCTTCTGATTTGAAAATAAAGAAGCCCCCGGTTAAAATGATTAATAAAAAAGCAGAAAGGCCTGTGTAAATATATTTTCTGCGCTTTTTTTGCGGTGCTTTGGGCGAAATTTCTTTTTCAGGCTCAAAAATAACGGGTTTTGGCTTTGGCTCAATAGTTTGCACTGAATTTACAAGTTCAAATTCCTGCCAATCGCGGTAACCAATAAACTGTGCTAAGGCATCTCTGGTAGCCTTTTGCGGAAAATAGCGCTGCGGCGTTTTTAATTGACCGAACAATCTTTTAAGCGTATTTACACTTAAATAAACTTTGGTTTGCTTGCCCAGCTGACTGCTCAGCCGGTTGTAATCGGATACACGCCATTCTTCGATCGCTGTTGAGGCCATTTTCCGGATAATAATCCTACAACAGATATCCAGGGCATCAAAGGCAGATTGATTGCTCTGCTGTACGGGATTTGACTCCATTACTTATTCGCTTTTTGTATTAGTTAGGGACTACTTTACAATGCCAGCTTAAAATGCTAAGAAATAGTATTTGTAAACTTTGTTTACAAAATTATAAATAAACGTTTAGATCGCTTTGCACTAATTTGCTTTTTTTTAACCGTTTTTTAAGCAAGCTGTAAGCGCCATTTAGAAATCAGACACTATTCGTTGTCGTTTTTATCCTTGTCAGGATAATGGAGGTGGATATCCTGTTGGGCAAATGGAATATCGATATTGTTGGCCTTAAAAGTCTTATTAATGGCTATAATCAGGTCGCTACGAGTAGGTAAAGCGTCAGCGATGTGTTTTGTCCAGAAATATATCTTTAAATCGATGGCACTGTTTCCAAACTGTTCATACTGAATTACTGGGGCAGGACTTTTCAAAATACGTTCTTCATTTTCCAGCAGTTCTTTAAGCAGTTGCCTGCATTTTTCAAGATCGGTGTGGTAGGCTATACCAATTACAATCGAAATTCTTTTCCGATTGCCGCCCAGCGACCAATTGATTAAATGTGAATTGAGCAGATCGCCGTTGGGCATTACCACATCGGCGCCATCCCAGGTAGCTATGATGCTGCTCCTGAAACCAATCGATTTCATGGTACCGCCCTGGCCGTCAACATCAACAATATCGCCAACGTTTACCGGTTTTTCGAAAGCAATAATTAAACCGCTTACCAGGTTGTTTACCAATGTTTGTAATCCAAAACCAATCCCAACGCCTAAAGCACTTAAAACAATGGTAAAACGATCCATTGGGATACCCGCAGCGCCTACAGCCAGGAAAAGCCCGAGGCTCAATATCGAAATCCTGACCAGCAGCAGCCAACTTCCAATACCCTGTTTTTTGGATTTATCGCCACGATTTTTATCCAGATGCCAATCGGAAGCAAAAAAAGATACAATCTTCGAAATAATCACGGCAATGGCCATAATACCAAAAAACAGCACTAAATTATTAATACTAAAGGTATAATTGCCAATGGTGCGGTCCTGGCTAAAAAACTCAATAAGCGGACGGGATAAGTATGCGAATGCCGGAAAATTACGCCCGAACAAAATTATCCAGCCGATGACTAAAAGCACATAAAACAACACAGGGGTCCGGCTACCTACTTTTTCATAATTGAGGTAAAACAATTTCCGGTTAGGGCTCGAATATACATTGAACGCGAGCGATAATCCCTCATTAATCAACCTTACTGTCCATAGGAACAGGATGGCAATAACTACATTCAAAAAACCGCTGATAAACAATGCTTTTGCAAGATTATACCTTCCGAACAGATTTGCAATGGTGGCTGCCATTTCCAATCCCACCATTAATCCGATGGAATAAGTGATCCATTTTTCCCTGAGTTCATTCTTTGGCCCTAAAATTAAAGCAATGCCCCCGGCAATGCAACCAATAAGCGAACCGCCCAGCATTAACCACCTTTCCATCCTAGATGCCTGTAGTATCAGGTTACCAAAAGCGGCAAAAAAGAAAAACAGGACCATAATAAGCCAGATCCGCATCCAGTATTTGCTGATGTACTGCTTAAAAATAAGGCTCACGCAAATACAGCTAACCAGCCAGAGCATCACATTCAGAATGAATGGTGGCGAGATAAACATGAACTGGAACAGGCTGATGATGATTAGCAGTGCCGAAAGCAGCGGATATTTTAAAACAAGCTGGTTTTCGAAACCGGGATTTAAGAGTGCCCTTTCGAGGTAAATATTTTTTAGCGAACGCAGGTAAATAAAACAGATAGCGATCAGCAATAACAAGATAATCATACGTCCCTGATTATTTTCCGCATAAAAACCAAGTGTAAGTAAGCCTTTCACCATTGAATGTGATAAAATCTCGTTAAAAGGCCTGTAATAACCTTCACGATCCCATATATTCCCGAAATCACGTCGGTAGGCATTCTCAGCCATGGCTTTCTGGTACGATTCTATTTCTTCTGAACTACTTTGCAGCCTGAAAACGGTGAGGTTAACCTGATTGATCAGGGTTTGGATATTACCATTTGCTTCTTTAAGGGCACTATCAATGGGTTTAACTTCGTAAGCAATCACCACAATCTTTTTCAGGTAACGCATCAGGCTAACCGAATCTTTAGGAAATTTAAACAATGCAGGAATACTGGAAAGCGAATCGAGCTGATAGCGGAAATTATTTAACGCGCTTTGACTGGCATCCAAACCGGCTTTCCGCTTAACTGCCTTATTTTCGAGTTCAAAAAGGATTTTAGAAGTTGCGGTCAGGTTTCGGAAAGTTTGTGCTGTTCCCCTGTTTACAAAAACACCGTCTCCGGCAATTCTAAAATCGGCTTCTATTTCTTTAAGTTCAGTTTTTGTTCCTGTTGTATCGAGATCTTTCTTAAGGTAGATTTTTGCTTTTTGCAATACACGCTTAAGCTCATCAAAAATTTTGATCTGCGCAATGGTGGCTTTATCGGCATCAAAATCAGAGATACTTTCTTCTGAAGATTTCTTTGCAAATTCCTGCATGCGGTTTACAAAACTTTTTGGCAGGCTATCAACAACAGTATGTTTCAAGGCATCATGTTGCTGTGCACAAAGCTTAATGCTACCGAGTGAAAATATACAGATCAATAAAAAGAAAAGTAATCTTTGGGATGTCATATATCAATAATACGAAAAAGCTGAGAGAGCGGCAATTAATTTAGTCCAAAGCCCTTAGCCGGGAATCTTTAGTTAGAGAAACTCGTTTGCAATCATTTAACCCAAAATTATTAGCTTGTAATAGCTGACCATTAAGAAGTTAAGAAAATTAAGACATTAGAGGTGTACGAGCAAAAACCAATGAACAATAAACTAATGACTAATGAACTAAACTACCCTAATTATTCAGCCTGTTTCTATATTCGGATGGTTTCATTCCTTTAATGGCCTTAAAAAATTTGTTAAAGTTAGTTGGATTATTGAATCCGCTGGCATAACACACATCAGCAATGGAGTAATCTTCCGATTGCAGTAATTTACAGGCATGCCCGACCCTTATTTCGTTGATAAACTGGGTTAATGACTTTTGCGACCTCATTTTAAAGAAGCGACAAAAAGAGTTGGGGGTCATATTGCATAATTCGGCTACCTCATTAAGGTGTATATCGTTATGAAAATTTTTCATCAGAAACTGGTACACTTTATTAATCCGGTTGCTGTCCTTTTCATCGTACTGATTTTTAAAGGTAATGCTGGATAAGTATTTAAAATCTTTTGCCCTGGCCAGTATCTTAATAATTTCGACTACAGCAATGATGTTCTCAAAGCCATCATTATTTTCCAGTCCGAGTAGAATAGCCTTTACTTTTTTACTGGTATCTTTTTCAAAAGCCAGTCCCCTCGAAGCTTTCGAAACCAGGTCTTCAACCAGGGTTAAAACGCTTTGATCGTCGGTTAACAACGAAAAAAAATCAACACTGAAATAAATTACGGTAGATTTCACCAATTTATCACTAATATCTTCATAACTCTTATCGTTCTGCCAGATATGGGGAAGATTTGGTCCCATCAGTACCAGATCATCATCTTCAAAATTCCCGATATGGTCGCCAACAATCCGCTTGCCGTGGCTCCGCTCAATCCAAACCAGTTCGCACATATCATGAAAATGGAAAGACGAAATCAACCGGTTATTATCGATGTGTTTTATACGGACAGATTTGTTTCCCGAATGGTTAACATTAATAAGTTCAGACCTCATAATATTTGAAAAAAAACCATAATTAGTAAACTAAATTAATGATAAATAAGGAAATACAGTTATTTAAGGTAAAAAAGTTTAAATAATTCCAAATATAGTTTTACAAAAGGATTTAAGCCCCACGTAATTTTAGCATAAGTAAACATTTGATTACAAAGACTATAAACTGTAGCAGAGTAATCTGGTGTTTTTTAACCAAAAAACTATATAAACTGTATGAAGAAAATTTTCCTATTTTGTTTCATGCTGTTTCTTACAGCAGTGGCTTTTTCGCAAGAGAAAACCATTGTTAAAGGAACAGTACGAAATGCAGAACAACAACCCCTCGCAGGTGTTAGCGTAGGGGTGATTGGACAGAACGTTGGCGTAACAACCGATAATGAAGGTCGTTATACTGTTCAAATCCCTAAACCGGCAGGTGCCAGATTAAGATTTAGCTTTGTTGGTTACACCACTTTCGAAATAGCCGCAAACGATGCGAAAGCACTCAATGTGGTATTAAAAGAAGATGACCAGAATTCTTTACAGGAAGTTGCCGTGGTTGCTTTTGGTACACAAAAGAAAAGTTCGCTTACTGGATCGGTAACTACCATTAGTGCAAAAGACCTGAAAGGCCCAACCAGTAACCTTACAACAACCCTGGCCGGACGCATCCCCGGTATTATTGCTTTTCAGCGCAGCGGCGAGCCCGGGCAAGACAATGCCAACTTTTTTGTAAGGGGTGTGGGTACATTTGGCGCAGGGAAACAAGATCCGTTAATCTATATTGATGGTATTGAAAGTACCCCTACTGATCTGGCCCGCCTACAGCCAGATAACATAGATAACTTTTCATTGTTAAAAGATGCAGCTGCAACAGCCTTATATGGCTCAAGAGGTGCAAACGGGGTGTTATTATTAACAACTAAAATGGGAACCGAAGGGCCTACCAGAATAAATTTAAGAGTAGAAAACAGGATATCGGGCAATACCAAAAGCTATAAACTAGCCGATAACATTACCTATATGCGCCTGGCCAATGAAGCAGTATCAACACGCGACCCAAACGGGCAAACGCCTTATGACGGCAATAAAATTGATAATACGGCAGCAGGCCGCGACCCCATCCTTTATCCTAATAACAACTGGGTAGACTTATTGATTAAAGATTATACCCATAATTATGCTGCCAATTTAGATGTGAGCGGTGGTAACGATAAGGCCAATTTTTATGTCAGCTTAACCTATGATGAAAATAACGGGCTACTAAAAGAGTCTGATTTTAACAATTTTAACAGCAATGTAAAAGCCCGCTCCTACTCGCTGTTATCGAATATTACCATTAAACTTACCAAAACCACAAAAGCACTGATTAGTGCCAGGGGCGTATTCGATTCTAATAACTCTCCTGTAGGTGGCGGATCCAGAATTTTTACCTTAGCCTCTGCAAGTAATCCGGTTGCCTTTCCGGCAGTTTACCCCCAAAGTTATTTGCCGTATCTGCAACATCCCTTATTTGGAAGTGCTTTATTGCCAAATTCAACCAATACTTTATATTTAAATCCTTTTGCCCAATCTGTTTCAGGTTTTCAGCAATATAACAGATCACAGCTGATCCCGCAAATCACCATCAATCAGGATCTAAAAGAAATAACACCCGGCTTAACAGCGAGGATAATGGGTTTTACCCAAAGGGATAACAATTTTACATTAATCCGCAGGTACAGTCCGTTCTATTATCAGGCCAGAACTTTAGACGGGCAAACTACATTATTACAACTGAATCAGACCATCCCCGGTTTACCCCAAATTGGCTCTGTTGCTACCGAATATTTAACTTATGAGCCGGGCGATAAAAATGTGAGCCAGACCATGTATGGTGAAGGAGTGATTAATTACAACCGTACTTTTCAGGAAAAACACACTATTGGCGGGCGTTTAATTACAACCATAAGATCGTCGCTAACCGGTAATGCGGCTACTTTACAGCTATCGTTGCCTAAACGTAACTTAAACTTTTTAGGCCAGGTCAATTATGCCTATAATGATAAATATCTCGTCGATTTTAGTTTTGGTTACAATGGGTCAGAACGTTTTGCAGCTGGTAAACGATATGGTTTTTTCCCGGCAGTTAGTGGTGCCTGGATAATATCCAAAGAGAAATTCCTGGCAGATTCTAAAGTGATTACCAATTTAAAACTCAGGGGAAGTTATGGTGTAATCGGTAATGATCAGATAGGTACTGATGTTGACCGTTTCTTTTATTTATCAGAAGTAGATTTAAACGCTGGAAACGGGTATGTTTTTGGCGAAAATTACAATTATTTCAGGCCAGGTATTCAGGTTAACCGTTTTGCCAATCCCGAAATTTCATGGGAAAGATCAAAACAGATAAATATTGGTTTAGAAACTACCTTATTTAAAGATTTCAACTTTGTAATTGAAGCGTACAGGCAAAACAGAACAAGTGTATTGTTGGAAAGAACAAACATTCCGTCTTTAATTGCATTACAAACCGTTAACTCAAGTGGTAGTCTGGTATATCCCCGGGCAAACATAGGTTCGGCTAAAAGCCAGGGGATAGATTTTTCTTTTAATTACTATAAAAATTTCAACAAGGATTACTGGATGAAACTGAATGCAAACTTTACGTATGCAGCAAGTAAATTATTATACAATGAAGAGCCAAACTACCCGGATGATTTACAGAACCTGAGCAAGAGAAACCAATCGGTAAACCAATTATACGGCCTGATAGCCGAACGTTTATTTACAGATGATACAGAGGTAAGAAATTCGCCTAAACAGAATTTTGGCGAATACAAAGCCGGTGATATTAAATACAGGGATATCAATGGCGATGGTATCATTAGCAGTAAAGATGTGGTACCTCTCGGCCTCCCTTCTGCGCCTGAAATTATTTACGGTTTTGGTGGCTCTTTTGGCCTGAAACGTTTCGATTTTAGCTTCTTTTTCCAGGGCTCTGCACGCTCGTCCTTTTTTATCGACCCAAGTTCAAGACGTGATGATAGCGGAAACGTTTTAGGCATCGCGCCATTTGCAACTGCCGGCGGTTCTCAATCAGGTTTACTGGATGTAATTGCTAAAGATCACTGGAGTGAAGACAATAGAAATTCTTATGCCTTTTGGCCAAGATTAAGCAGCGAGGTGGTTACAAACAATATACAACCGTCATCATGGTGGTTACGCAGAGGAGATTTCTTAAGGCTGAAACAAGTAGAGCTGGGTTATAATTTTTCGGAAAGGTTAGCTAAAAAAATTGGTCTCTCCAGCGCAAGATTATATGTAAGTGCCTTAAACATATTCTCTGTTAGCAGCTTTAAAATATGGGAAGTAGAAATGGCCGGAAATGGCCTGGGCTACCCATTACAAAGGGTATATAATTTTGGTTTAAAGTTAGGCATATAATACAAACGAACATGAAAAAGAATAATAAACTGATATACAACTCATTGATGTTTAAAATGCAAATACTTGCCTGTACTTTATTTGCAGTAATTGTAATTACATCGTGTAAAAAAAGTTACCTGGATGTAACACCTGATAACTTAGCAAAAATAGAAAATGCCTTTACCCTGCGTAACGAAGCCGAAAAATATCTATTTACCTGTTATTCCTATATTCCGGATGATGGAAATACCATTTCTAACCCTGCATTTTTAGGTGGCGATGAGATGTGTACCCCGATTGTAAGCCGGTCTAATAGTTTTGCGGCCAACCTTCCGCGTGGAAACCAAAACATCGTAGATCCTTATTATAATTACTGGGATGGCTCTAACGGGGCACAATCAATGTTCAGGGGCATAAGAGACTGTAATGTTTTTATAAAGAACATGCAGGATATGACAAAAGTACCTGATATAAGCCTGGATGAAAGAAACCGATGGATTGCCGAAGGGCAATTTTTAAAAGCTTATTATCATTTTATCCTAATGAGAGCCTATGGCCCTATTCCTACTGTTGAGGTAAGTCCGGATATTGATGAGCCAATTGAGAACATGAAGCTGAGCAGAATGCCAGTTGATAGCGTAACCAACTTTATTGTGAAATACCTCGATTTAGCGGCGGTTAATTTACCCGATAACATACAAAACACAGCAAATGAACTGGGACGGTTAACAAGACCAGCCGCTTTGGCCATGAAAGCACGTGTTTTAGTATTGGCAGCCAGCCCCTTATTTAATGGAAATACCGATTACACAGGATTTAAAGATAAAAAGGGTGTACAATTAATCAGTACTACATACGATGCTAAAAAATGGGAAAGGGCCGCAACAGCATGTAAACAAGCCATTACTTCCTGTGAAAATGCCGGTTTAAAACTTTTTGAATTTCCTGCCGGATTATTTAAAATAACAGATAGTACGAAAAGGCAGATGAGCCTGCGCAATGCTGTAAGCCAGAAATGGCAAAATTCAGAACTGATCTGGGGTAACTCAAGCTCATCCACCGATAACCTGCAATTAATTACCGTTGGCCACTTTGATGGAAGAAATGGCAGAGGAGCAAACGCGGGTGCAATTGCTGATGTGGGTGCTACCATGAAACTGGCCGATCAGTTTTACACCATTAACGGCGTACCCATTAATGAAGACAAAACACTGAGTTTTGGTGATAAATCTGAACGTAGGGTTGGCCTTAAGCCTGAGCGTTTCTATAACGTACCTGGCTATACCTCATCCAGATATAATTTTGACAGAGAAGGTCGTTTTTACGCTTCGTTGTCTTTTGATGGTGGCGTTTGGTATCAGGAAAGTAGTCCAACCCGTACCGATGAAGATACTTACACAATAAAATCGAGACTGGGAGAAGCCAGCTCGGGTACACCTTTGCCAATAACAGGATATTTCTGCAAAAAATTAATTAACTGGAAATTTACCTGGGGCGATAATAATAGCGTAACAATTGAAAGATATCCCTGGCCAACATTCCGCCTGGCAGATCTGTATTTACTGTATGCAGAAGCGTTAAACGAATTCTCTGGTCCGGGTGCCGATGTTTATGAATATTTAAACAGGATTAGAGCAAGATCGGGTTTAAAAGGCATTCAGGAATCATGGAGCACCTACTCGAATAATCCAACCAAATATCAGTCAAAAGACGGCCTCAGAAGCATTATTAGGCAAGAACGCACGATCGAACTAGCAATGGAAGGCAGCCGCTTCTGGGATTTAAGAAGATGGAAAACAGCTTCTTTAGAGCTAAATGGAAACGTACAGGGATGGGATATCCAACAAAGTAATCCGATACTCTACTACAGGCAGCTTACATTTTTTAGCCAGCGTTTTGTAGCCCCCAGAGACTATTTATGGCCACTTACAGAAAATGCATTATTAGTTAACGAAAACCTGGTACAAAATCCGGGTTGGTAATATTTATTAATATGAAAAAGATTATAAACAAATTTTATGTACTGTTGGCCATAACCGCAGCTGGTACATTTGGGTGCAAGAGCGATATTTTAAATGGCCCGATAGAAAACAGCAGCGAAAAACCAGGGGTTGTAACCAATATTGTTGTAGAGAATAGAAGCGGAAGCGCCTTGTTAACCTACACCCTGCCGGGTAATGAAGGATTATCGTACATTAAAGCAGAATACGAGATAAGACCGGGGGTTAAGCGCGAAGTGGTAAGCTCTTACTATACCAATCAACTTTTGGTAGATGGATTTAACTCTACAGATGAGCAGGAAATTACCCTGTACTCGGTAACCAAAAGCGAAGTAAAATCAGACCCTGTAAAAGTTAAAATTAAGCCATTAAAATCACCAATTCAAAATGTTTTCGAAAGTTTAAAGGTTGTAGCCGGCTTTGGTGGTCCCAACATTAAATTTTCAAACTTAGATAAGCTACCTGTTATTATCGTTCCATTGATAAAAGACAGTAACGGTGCATTGAAAAGTCTGGATAAAATCTACTCTCAGAGCGCATTAGGCAATACTACCATACGTGGCCAGGCAGCAGTACCCACTAAATTTGGCTTCGTGGTAACCGACAGGCTTGGTAACCATACCGACACCTTGTATAAAGATTTAACCCCTTACAGCGAAATAAAATTAGATAAAACAAAGTTTAACCTGCTCTCGTTACCGGGCGATGCAAAACCAGCCTATCCTGAAGCACTTTTAAGATATTTATGGGATGATCAATACCCAACTACTGCTACGTGGCCAAGGGCATTTACTACCGAAGGCGCCATTACACCACAAACCATTACCATCGATTTAGGCGTAACCACAGCATTAAGCAGGTTTGTGTTATTCCCGAGAACAGAATCCGGTGGAAAATTTTATGTACGCCCAAACTTAAGGGAGTACGAAATATGGGCAACCAACAACCCTACTGCAGATGGCAGTTATTCCAGCTGGACAAAGATAGCCGACGGTGTTGTGATAAAACCTTCCGGTTTACCATCCGGAACAGAAACAGCAGAAGATTTAGCCTACGCTTTAAAGGGATGGAGCACAGAATTTGAACCGGGACTTCCTGCTTTCAGGTATTTCCGAATAAAATCTTTACGAAACTGGGAAAACAATTTCGCCATTATGGCCGCTCAAATCGATATCTACGGTAGTAAATAAGTATAACTATGAAAAAGACGAAAATTATATTATATATGCTGGCATTTGGAATGCTTGCGGGTGCCTGCTCTAAAATTGATGACTATAAAGGGAAGTACCAGGGTACAAAGGAAATATCTTACCCGGGCATTTTAGATTCTTTAAAAATTGTTTCCGGTAAAAAAAGAGTGTTGGTGTACGGTCTTTTTACCTCCGATCCGAAAATTGTGAAATATCAGATATTCTGGAATGGCAAACAAAACATGATAGAAAAATCAATAAAAAGAACCTCAGGAGTTGATACCGTAAAGCTGATTATCGACAAATTAGAAGAGGGCGGAATAAATTTTGAAGTAAGGACATTTGACGACAAGGGAAACATATCTGTACCCATAACTTCTCCCGGAATTGTTTATGGAGACACTTACGCCAGTGGCATTGTAAACAGGGCCTATAATCCTACTACTACTGTGTATGATGCAGCTACCAAAATACTTTCTATTGACTGGCTGGGGGTAGATCCGACTGCTTTATTTACAACAGTAGAGTACACGGACGTAAACAATGTGAAAAAAACAATAAAAGTAACCATAACCGAATCAACAATTACCAGAATCAGTGATTACAAACCGGGTACGGATATTTTCATCAATACAGCCTATCTTCCTCAAAGAGACATTTTAAAACCCTTTTATGAAAAATTTGCCATAGATACTTTCTTTGTAGCAAAAAAAGACAGTTTTAAACGTTAACAGGGAACAAAAACAGATTAATACGCTCAGAAGGGTAATTTTCAGATCGAAAATTGCCCTTTGTTTTTGGCTCTAAATCCATATTATTTGATAATGGCTCCTAACAACCAGCAACAGGTTCATAAAACGGATTTAACCGCAGCTAAATCCGTTTTTAATCAACAATTGCCCCTAATTTTACCACAAAAAAACGCTGATGTTTCCATCGGCGTTACATCCATCCCAATCTAATCCTTTTAGAAAAACAGGATATTTAAAAATATAGTGATGATTAAGACGATAAGCCCTAAATAAAGTGGATTGGTGTACCAGGTTTTGCTTTTCAGATCCTGCTTTGGCGTTAAGCTGTAAACCAGTCCGGCCAAATCTTTTTCATCTTTTGCTGTTGTAAATAAGCTGATTATGATGGTGAATACGAGACATACTGTAAAGGAAATTGAAGCAATGGTAAAGGCCTGCCCTGTTGCAGAATAAAAATCGAATGCTTGAAGCAACCATCCTCCTTTACCTTCGGCCACAGATAAGCCGTGCGTTACAGCCGCAGCACCGGTACCCAATAGTAAACCCCAAAAAGCACCATGGCCGGTAGTGCGTTTCCAGAACATGCCTAAAAAGAAGGTGGCAAATAAAGGTGCATTAACAAAACTGAATACCAGTTGCAATAAATCCATAATGCTGTTAAAGCCACGGGCAACATATGCCGTAGCAATAGATATCAGGATGCCTGCAATGGTGGTAGCCTTACCTATCATTAAATAATGTAGATCTGATGCATTTTTTTTAATGTGGGTCTGGTAGATATCGTAAGTAAACACAGTATTAAAAGCGGTAACATTTCCTGCCATACCGCTCATAAAAGAAGCAATAAGTGCAGTTATGCCTAAGCCAAGCAAACCATTCGGATACAGTTTCTGCAACAACAAAGGCAATACCATATTGTAATCTTTATCTCCATTTACGTTAACCGGCAATTCGAAGCCGCTATACTGGCCCTGGAGTGCCAGTAAAATAATACCCGGAAGAATTACAATTGCAGGCATTAAAATTTTGGGGAAGGCGGCCAAAACCGGTGTACGCTGTGCCTCGTTAAGATTCCTGGTGGCCATGGCCCGCTGCACCACCAAAAAATCGGTACACCAGTAGCCAAAGGCCAATACAAAGCCCAAACCAAAAACCATACTAAAAGCATCTACTCCCATGGGATTATTTGCAGGGCTGTCCAAACCTTTCCAAACATGAAGTTTTGCATTATCTACGTGTTGCAAAATCCCTTCAATACCACCAGCTTTATCTAAACCGATATAAACCAATGGAGCTATTCCGATAATAATCAGAAAAAACTGTAGCACTTCATTATAAATGGCGCCTGTTAAGCCTCCGGAGAAAGTATAAATCAATACCACACCCGCAGCAAGCCATATGGACAGATCGAAATCCCAGCCTAAAATAACTTCCATCAGCATGGCTAACGCGTACAGAGATACTCCAGAAGAGAAAACAGTCATTGCTGCAAAAGTAAGTGCATTAAAAGTCCTGGTTTTCTCATCAAAACGCAGTTTTAAATATTCGGGTACACTGCGGGCCTTGCTGCCATAGTAAAACGGCATCATATATACCCCTAAAAAAATCATAGCCAAAGCAGCTCCAAGCCAGTAGAAATGCATGGTGTATAAACCATATTTTGCACCATTTGCAGCCATGCCCAAAACCTCCTGTGCTCCTAAATTTGCAGAGATAAAAGCCAGGCAGGTAATCCACAAGGGTATATTATTGGAGCTCAGTAAAAAATCATTGCCGGTTTTAATTTTCTTTTTCAGTACCAATCCAATGCCCATTACCAAAACAAAGTAAATGGCAATAATCAGGTAATCTATAAGTTCTAGTTTCATTTTGCAGGAAGGATATTATCTGGTTAGTATATTTGGGTTTTAGCAACAGTTAAACATTAAGGCTGCCGGTAATACGCTGTTGGCAATCCGGTTATGTTTAATTTTATCATAAATAGTGAGCCGCTATGTGGATATTGCTTTAATTCTTCGGCGTTTAATCCATCTTTGGCCGTTGTAATCAACATCTGATTCATCTGTTTCCCACCAAAGGCACAACTGGTTACATTTGGCGCATTAACTAAAATTTTGCCTATACAGTTTCCATTATGGGGATTATAGCGGTTTACGCAACCGCCGCCCCAGATGGCTACCCAAAGCATGCCTTCGGTATCGATACACATGCCATCGGCAACGGTATCGGGTCCGGTGATCTGCACTACAACTCTTTCGTTGCTGATGTTCCCGGTGGCCAGGTCGTAATCAAAAGCTTTAATGTGGTACTGGAAACTATCAATGTAATATAAAATGCGGTTATCCGGCGACCAGCAAATCCCGTTCGATACGCTTGTTCCTTTTATTTTCTTAATTAATTTACCATTAAAACAATAAAGGTTACCGGCTTTGTGTTTGGCCGCAATATTCATGGTACCCACCCAAAGCCTGCCCAAAGCATCGCAGGCGCCATCGTTACTGCGATTTTGGGCATCTTCTTTAAATTTAGCCAATGTGATGGTTTCGCCTGTTTGCAGATCTAACAACACAATCTTACCCTGCAATGCCACTAATAATTTATTGTTTCCGGCAGGTGCCAACATTCCGGGCATATCCGATATTTTTCTGGTTACAAGTTTTCCATTTACCGGATTACAGGTACCGATTAGTTTGCCTTTGATATCGATGAACAAGAATTTTTCCCACCCGGCATGCCAGCGCGCACCTTCTCCTAAAATCAAATCTGCTTTATAAAGTACATCAGGCTTCCAAATATCCATCTTATTGTTAAAATTTACCTAACTTACCTATCCATTTTTCTCAAATCTCAAATCTCAAATCTCAAATCTCAAATCTCAAATCTCAAATCTCAAATCTCAAATCTCAAATCTCAAATCTCAAATCGCAAATCTCAAATCACAAAACTTAAATCTCAAATCGCAAATCTCAAATCGCAAATCTCAAATCGCAAATCTCAAATCTCAGATCACAAATCTCAAATCTCAAATCGCAAATCTTAAATCGCAAATCTCAAATCTCAAATCGCAAATCTTAAATCTCAAATCAAAAAACTTAAATCTCAGATCACAAAACTTAAATCTCAGATCACAAATCTCAAATCACAAATCACAAATCACAAATCTCAGATCCTAATCTCAAATATTAAACCTTCCTAACTATCCTGCATCACCGCACTTCGTCCTCCGTCAACCAAATAAGTAACCCCCGACGCAAAAGCTGCATATTCACTTGATAAAAAGACGCACCATCCTCCTATTTCTTCTACGGTACCTAGTTTTTTTACCGGATGTAACGCTACGGTGCGCTGCCTTTCCTGACCGGCATCAGCAAAAGAATTAAACCACTCCTGGTTACCCGGCGTATCGATAAAACCAGGTGCAATGCCAACCGTGCGGATAGCAGGCCCCCACTCTATTGCCAGGCTCCTTACCAAACCCGTTAAAGCTGTTTTAGCAATGCTGTAAGGCGCACAACCCGGGATACTTGTAAAAGCATGGTTAGAAGCCATTACGATAATTACTCCGTTATTTGCCGATAATAATGACCTGCAGCTTTTAGCCAGGCGCCAATGGGCAGAAAGGTTTAAATCTAAATTAAACTGCCAGTCGTTTTCAGCGCAGTTTTCTAAACCCTTAAATACATTCCGGCCTGCATTAGAAACCAATATGTCAAGCCGCCCGTAATCGTTGGTAATGTCTGTAACCAATGCCTCAATATTGTCAGCTAATGCCATATCGGCTTTAAAATAGTCGGTTGGAACATCAAAAGACTTCATTTCCGACAAAAAATGCTGGGCGACCTCGCTTACTTCACTGTGTTCGGCGCAACCGATTACCGTGCAGCCTGCTTTAGCCATCATTCTGGCAATTCCCAACCCGATACCCGAAGTAACCCCGGTTACCAGGGCTATTTTTCCACTTAAATCTATTGTTAATGCCATAAAATCTAATTTTTACCTGGTAGGTTTGCGTTGATACTAAACATAAAAACCAGCCCTAGGCGTTAAAATACCAGGGTGTTTTTCCATTTCCTCTTCAATTAAATCGACACCTAAACCCGGTCTGTTGCTCAGTTTTAAATGTCCGTTTTGTACCATATCTGCAATTGGATGCGAGATTATTTCATCACGCCAGGGTACATCATTAAACATAAATTCCTGCCTGAAAAAATTGGGTACCGAAGCACAAACCTGGGCCGAGGCCAGTGTAGATAACGGTCCGTTTGGGTTATGTGGCGCCAACAGCACGTTATACGCCTCCATCATCGTAGCCATCCGTTTCATTTCTGAGGGTCCGCCGCAACGGGTAATATCAGGCATCATAATGTCGCAGATGTGTTTTTCCAATACGTCGCGGATCCCGTGGCGGGTATAATGACGCTCGCCTACACAGATCGAAACATTTGAAGGAATCCGGTCTCTCATGGCTTTTAAAGTGTTCGCATTTTCTGGCCCCGCAGGCTCTTCATACCAGGTAATATTTAATTCGGAAAGTCGTTGTGCCATGGTTACGGCCACGCGATAATTTAACATGGCATGGGTTTCGATCATGATATCAAACTCCGGACCTACGGCATCGCGCACGGCTTTACTTACGTTAAACGCCAGATCCTGTTGTGCGGCGGTAAGCTGCAGGTTTGATGATAAATCTTCGCCATATAAATAATTGGTGTGTGCAAACGGGTCGAATTTTAATCCTGTAAAACCTGCTGCTTTAACTTTTTTGGCCTGTGTGGCATAATCTTCAGTGTTATGACCGCCTCCAGTAAACCAATAATTGGCATAAAGCAGGATATCTGTTCTGAAAGCACCTCCTAAAAGCTCATAGCATGGAACGCCTAATACTTTTGCCTTTAAATCGAGCAGGGCCATATCGATACCGCTAATGGCACACATACTGGCACCAAAAGGGCCCATCCAGTTTAAATCCCGGTAGAGTTTGGTCCAGATAAAATCGGTTTTCATCGGATCTAAACCAATAATCCGCTGACCAACATGTTTGGCGGCTTCAAAAACAATCGGACTGCCCGGCCAGTTTGTGGCCTCGCCTACTCCCGTGTGCCCGGTATCGGTATATATTTTTAATAATGTCCAGTTGTATTTTACCCCCTCAACCAGCCATACTTTTACATCTGTTATTTTCATTTTGCTGTTGTTTTTATCTTTCTTTTGTTGGTGTTGCCGCCAACATTTGGTTTATTATTTTTTATTCTTTATCAGTTGTTGAGCTACCTGTCCTGGGGTTACATTATAGAAAGATCGCTATTTGAAAAAAGCCCTTTCGCAATGACGATGAGCTTATTGCAACCTAAAATTCACACTTCCTTTAAGCATTTTTCCTTTAATGTTGATCCGCCCATCGGTAAATGGCGAACCGTAAAAAGGTTCAGAGCCATTGTTCCAGTAATCTGCAACCAGTAATTGTATTTTTTCATCCTGCAACCAGCTCCGTGAGGCTTGCCTTCCGTTAGAATGGATTACGATCGCCTGATTGCCGTTACTTAATTTTGCCTGAAGAATGTTCTGTTTAGTGGATCTAAAATCATTCGATCCCATTTCATTGGCGTCATCTTTCCAGAGTGTAGCGCCCGGTTTTCCAAATTCTTCAACCGCAGGCAGCCATTTTGCATTTAATTTAGCTGTTCCGTTGTTGCGTGCAATATCTTCTGCTGCATATACGGTAAACTCGCCTTTACTCTTCCAGCCTAACACATCAAAAGCTTTAGGCAACTGGAATAGCATGCCATATTGATAAGGTTTTTCTGAAGTGGTTTTTACCTCATAATCTACCCGCGTATTTCCATTGGCAGAAAAAGTGTATGTTAAATTGCCTTCTCCGTCGGTATAGGCTACTTTTATAATAAAAATGATGGAGTCGCTGCTTTGCTTTACTTTAATGGCATTTGCAAAAATGGTATAGAGCGGATAATTTTTAACGGGATGGATATTGTTCTGATAAGTTTCGCCGGCCACATTGGGTTTACCTCCATCTTCGCTGTTCATGGCTACCACACTAAACACAGGCCCCTGCTCTAAAACTTTTACACCATTGTTTGTGGCACCTGATATAACACCTGTAATTTTATTAATGGTATAATTAACCGATCCCTGCGTTACAAAATAAGCCATTTCATTTTCGGTATAGCTTAGCGGAAGCTTCTTTGTATCAAGCGGCTCTTCTGTTGATTTTAAAACAATAAGTTCTTCATTTACCACATTACCCGATGGATCTTTAAAGGAAATATACACTTCTTTTGTATCTTCTTTTACAGGTATTTCCAACATACCTTCATGATGTGGTTTAATGGCCGATGTTAAATGAATATCCATACCATCTACTTTTGCATTAATTTCTACCTCGCTGAGCGAGATAAAATCGTGGCGGTTTTCGATTTCCAGTACCAATTTACCATTTTTCAGGGTAGGTTGATGTACATTTTTGACCACTACAGGTGAATAGGCCTTTTTCATCCCCCAATATTCCGGTTTTAACCTGCGCCAGGCATCAATTGGTCCCCAGGGACCATAGCCTACTATATTGCCATCTGGTAAGTGAAAGGTATCATCAATGCCGCTCCAAATGGCTCCGCCCAAATTGCCTTTGTGCACGTACATGCTATCGTACATTTTAACCAATGACGGACCGTAAGCCGCCCTGACACCGGGATCGGTTAGTAATTCGCGGCGGTTGTAGGTACTGATATGGGCATATTCGCCAAATAAAGTGGGCCTTTTCATGGTATCTGTCGCCGCCGGACCATTGATACCCGGATAGTGGTAATTGGCAATATCAACCTTGTTGCCTCCGTTATTGAAACCGCCCCAACACTGATCGTGAAAGGAAATTGGCCTTGTGGGATCTAGTTTTTTGGCTTCGCGATATACTTTATCCCACAGCGGACTCCAGTAACTCTCATTACCTAAACTCCAGATGATTACCGAAGGATGGTTTTTGCCTGCCTGCATTTTTTCAATGTTGGCAGCAAGCATATAAGGATAAAACTTCTCGTCTTTATAATTCCATAATTTCCAGATGGGTGAGGCACCGTGCTGAATCCAGGTTAAAGAGCTTTCGTTTTCTACAAATAAACCGATGCTATCTGCTATGGCTAAAAACCTTTCGCTTGGGGGATAATGGGAAGTACGGATGTAATTGCAATTGGCCTGTTTAAATAATTCAGCATCTTTCAGTTCCAGATCATCGCTGATGGCACGCCCGGTGAGTGGATGTACAGCGTGGCGGTTTACCCCTCTTAATTTAATGGGCATCCCATTTACAAAAACCTGGTTACCTTTTACTTCAACCTGCCTGAACCCTATTTTTTGATGATGGCTTTCTGTTGTTTTCCCATCAACAATTAACGCTGTGGTTAAAGTATATAAGTAAGGTTGATCGGTATTCCATTTTATTGCATTTTTTACCGCAATATCGGTATTAAGCAAAGCAGATTGCTGCCCGGATATTGCGGCCCATGGTGCTTTTAAGTCAGCAATGATTTTACCACTGGCATCAGTTAAAGTATAATGCGCCAAACCAGATGTAGCATGTTGCCCCTGGTTATTGATTAAAGCCTTAAGATGAAGTGTGGCATTGCTGTAATTATCTTCAAGCGTAGTTACCACTGTTAAATCTGCCAGGTGTATTTCTGGTAATGCAAACAAAGTAACGTTACGCAAAATACCGCCAACGGTGTGTACTGCATACTGAGAAGTGCAGGCTAAAATATCGCTAATGGTATTGGCTTGTACCTCAACCTGCAGCAGGTTTGCACCGGTTTTAAGTGCATCGGTAATATCAATTTCGAATGGAACGAAACTACCTTCATGTCCGGCGAGTTTTTTTCCGTTGATTTTAACGATCGCGTGCGAACTTACCCCATCAAAACGGAGTTTAATGCGGTTTCCTTTCCATGCATCCGGGATGTGGAATTCACGGCTGTAGGTGGCTGTTTCACCTGCATTAACGGTGTAACCCTGCATTACCCACTCGCCCGGAACTTTAATGTTGCCCTTTTTGCCCGTCTGTTCAAATTTCCAATCGCCATTTAAAGAAATAACCAGTTTATTACTGCTTTGTACTGTTGATGGAATTGGTGAAAGCGTACTGGCGATGCCACTATTTTGTGCCAATAGCGGTAATGTAATACCAATAAACAGCGCTAGAGTAAGCAATAGTTTGTACGCTTTATGATTGTATATTTTGTTTATTAACATGATGTTGTTTAATAAGGATGTTGCCTGTCTGAGCCAGTTCGTCACTTCCGCGTAAAGCTTAGGGGATTAAAATTCCGAACCAGGTTAGGGATAAGGGACCGCAAATAATTATCGCTGTGATCTGTCACTTTTATTTTAACTGAAGCGTTATACTATCCTGGATTATATCACCTGATTTTAAAGGACGGTCCATTTTTTCTGCATGCCCTCTAAAAAACCTTTCAGCGCCCATATTGCTGTAACCTGCTATTAAAGTTTTAATGCCCTGCGTTTCTTTCCAGGCCCTGATGTGCTGTTCTCCATTGGAATTTACTTTAAAAGAAGAAATTCCATTGCTTAACCGGGCAAAATTGATATACATTTTTGTAGAACGGAAATCGTTGGTCCCCAAATCATTCCGATCTAAACTCCAGGGTGTGGCAGGTAATTTGGAAGGCCCTGCCGGCCCTGAAACATCGTTAGCAGAGGTTAATAATGCTTTACCAACCGGCCTGCCAATATGATCGGCAGGGTAATAATCCCACTGTGCATTTCTGTTCCAGTCTAATTCCTGAAAATTATTTGGCAAACCAAATACTAAACCCCATTGGCGGGGATTAATTTCTTTTTTAATGGTGTATTTATAATCGATTTTCACTTTACCATCAGCAGAAAAGATATAACTGGTAGTACCACTGGCTTCGCTATAGGCATCGGTTACATGCACGGTAAAGCCATTTTTAGCTTTATCCATTTTAATTTCTTTAACGATCCGGTTTTTACACACATCGGTAAAAGGATCAAATTGCTGGCTCTCGCCTGTCATTTGGGTTCCCCTGCCCTCGCCTGTTAAAGGTAAAACCATTAACCTTGTGCCGGTATTCCAAACGGGCTTACCATTATTGCTTACCTGTTCTACATCGCCATTAATAAGGTTGAACTGAACATTTAAGTTCCCGTTTTTGGCCGTCAGGCTATTGCCCGATTGGGTATAAATCCAGGGTTGACCAGCTGTTTTTGTTACTGTAGTTACATCGCTAACCGTTGGTACAACCGCAAACTGGTAAATATCAATGAGTACGCCACGGGGATCATAAACTTTGATCGTCATTTTATCGGTTGGCAACGGTTTTTTGCTCACCGAAACATTAGCTGTTGTTTTACCATTTCTTTTTAAATCGGCAGTAATCAATCCACTTTCATTAGCCAGATTCCATTCAATTTTACATTCGTTCAGGTTACTAAAAAGCAATCGGTTTTCCAGTTCAACTGCTACTTTGCCATTATTCCAGTTACCGGCCAGTTTAATTTTTACAGGTGAATAGATTTTTTTCATGTGCCAGTATTCTGGTTTGGGTCTTCTCCAGCCATCAAGCGGTCCCCAGGTACCATAACCAACTGTTTTTCCATTAGGCAAAAAGAAAGTATCATCAATACCCGCCCAAATGGCGCCACCCAAAACTGCATCGGTGCGGTACATGTTTTCCCACATGGCTTCAAACCCGATTCCCCAGGCATCACGCACGCCAGGATCGGTAACGAGTTCTAAACGGTTGTAGGCATTCAGATGGACATACTCATCAAAAACGATCGGACGTTTGTAGTTCCGGTAGGTTTGCGGGCCTGTTGGACCAGGATAATGGTGGTTGGTAATTTCGAGATCACCTTCATCTGCATCTGGTCCGTACTGGCTAAAATTACGCGGACGTGTTGGATCGAATTGTTTAACCAATTTTGCAGTTTCTTTAAAATATTCCTTGTATTTACCACTTTCGTTACCGATTGACCAGGTGAGCACTGCAGGATCAGACCTGAAATAGTTAACCATATCCAGGGTTTGATCAACCATTAGTGTTTGATAAATTTCGGTACCAGCGGGTACATCGGTATTTTCGGCCCAGCAAAAAGGTGCTTCCACTTCCAGAAACATCCCCAGGCGATTGCAGGCATCAATGAGTTCTTCGGCCGGGGGATAATGTGAGGTACGGAAATAGTTTACATTGCCTGCTCTAAACAGTTCTACATCTTTTTCCCACATGTTATCGCCCACCGAACGGCCACGTAAAGGCATGGTTTCGTGGTGACAGATTCCGCGCAGCTTAACGGGCATATTATTTACAAAAACCCTGTTGCCACGAACTTCAATCTGACGGAAACCAATACTTTTTGTAATCACATCTTCGGCTTTTCCATCTTGGAAAATACTCAGTTTTAAAAGATACAGGTTGGGGTGCTCCGGATCCCATTTGGCCGGTTTTATAACATCAAAACTGATGTTCTGCTGCAAATACTCAGCCCTGGCGATAGCATTGTTAACAACGGTCGTTTTTTCAGTAACTTTTGTAGTCCCGTCTGCCTTAAAAAGTTCTGCTTTGATTGTCAGGTTATTAGTTTTTTCGTTTTGTTCGTTTGCAATAATAACATCAGCACTTAATGTGGCGTTTTCATAGTTTTGATCTAAAATGGTTTTGACATCGGCATAAGCAAAGTTTACAGGCTCCAGTGCCATTACATATACTTTTCGTGAAATGCCGCCCAAAGGATGAACAGCGTAGGTTGATGCACTGGCTAAAGAATCGGCTTTACTTTCTGATTTTACTTTTACCAGCAGTTCATCGCTGCCTCCCCATTTCACCACATTGTTGATGTCGATTTCGAAAGGCGTAAAACCGCCCAAATGAGTAGCTGTTTCCTTTCCATTTACCCAGATTTCTGCTTCGCTGTAAACGGCATCGAAACGGAGTTTAATGCGTTTGTTTTTCCAGTTTTCCGGAATTTCGAAGCTCTTTTTATAACCTGCATAAACTGAATTTTTGACTTCAAAACCCTGCATTACCCATTCTCCGGGGACCTGAATATTTTTATCGGCCGGTGATGAATTGATATCGGCAGAAAATTGCCAGGTGCCATCCAGCGAGATTTATCGGGCTGCTTTGATGCCGCCGGCGAGATGCGGCTGAGTTTTAGTAATTGTTTACCGGCTGTGGTATAAGTTATTTTTTGTATCTGCGCATGTGCCGCAATTACGAAAAGCATTAAAGCTGTAAAAATTCTATAAAATAGTTTCATTTGTGTGTTTGATTTATTTTTTGAATTTCCCTTTTACATAATCCCGTATTTCTCGAACGCTTCTTTGGCGCTCATTCCCTCGAGTATTTTTTTCTGCACCATTTTTTCGCCCCTGGCCTTTTCAAGCGCCAGGCTTACTACTTCTACCTCATGTTGTTTTGGTACAATGCAAACGCCATCTATATCACCTACCACAATATCACCGGGATTAATCAATACGCCTTTAATTTCTACAGGCACCCTAAAATCGATTACTTTACCTCTCGGCGCCTGGTCCTGAGCATAATTACCATAGGAAAACGCAGGAAAATTAAGGTGTAATATCCCTTTGGTATCTCTCGAATAACCATCCACTATAGCACCTGCAGCGCCTAAAATCTGTGCCCTTGTACTCATCAGTTCGCCCCATAAGGCATAATCAGGCGAAGATCCGGTACAAATATAAACCTCATTTTTTTTCAGGTCATCCAATGCCTCGAGCATTAAACCGAAAGGCTTTTTTAGAATCGGATTACTGCTTTCGTATGGTCCACATTCCAATACATCGGCTTCGAGCACTGTCATCGCTCTGCCTGCAATAAACATATCAGGATGAAGGGGCTGTATCTCTGGTGGCAAAAACTGATGAAGCAGTCCCATTTTATCCATAATATCGCCTATTACAGCGGTATAAAGTTCTGTTCTTATAATTTCGAGAAGCTCATCGTCATTTTTCCACTCTGTGCGTTTAGCTGTCATTTTCTTTTAAATATTGGGATGCTGTATTATGAAAATTAATTAGCCAAAAATGTAGAATAACAAAAGAAAATATTTAAGCATAGTTATCTACTTATTAAACTTTTTTAACATAAAAACATTATCAAAAAGAATAATACTGACAATTTAATTCATTTTAAGCAAAGCTAAAGCGTAAATTTAAATGAACGCAGCACATTGTGAATAAAGGACTTAGTTGGTAGCAAAATAATCAATTAAACAAATGACCGATGAAACAATGACCAATCAACCAATGACCAATTAACTAATGACTAATGAACCAATGACCAGTAAACTAATCAACCCAAATCCTGTTAAAATTTAAGCCAGAAAATACGACATAAACTAATTAAAACTACAAAGATATTCTTATCGGATTTTTAAAAGACTATTGATCAGATGAGAAAATATTGGATCAAAATCCATCGTGATGAAGCTTTTATTTATTTAAAACACAAAAACAAAGGCACTTAAAACGATAAAAAAAAACAAATAACAGACACTTGAGCTTTCATTCAGAAATAGGTAAGTCATTCAAAGTGAAATAAGTTAAAAATTCAATAAAATTTAACATTTAGCTAATATTTGGATCTTTTTATCAATTTATGAAGTAAAAAAACAATAAAAATCACATTTCAAAAGACTTCTCTGTTCATAAAATTCATTTTTGTTCACAAAGCACATTATTTGAATACTTATGTTCAATTCATTCATTCCCCGCTACTTAAAACAATCTGCCATAATCAATTCGTACCTTAGTATTATTAATCATACACACTAATAGCAGCAATAAAAAGCAGTTCTATTGTGTATTACGGCAGGCATAAAGAACCATTATGTTTCGCTTAGAAAAATCCACCAAACAGATTAGAAAGATTAAAATCTAAAGCCATGAACAAATACGCCATTATTGGAGTAACTCCATTCGAAATCCCTGATAAAAGATTGGTTTCCAATTTACAAAAAGCAGATTGCTTTCCGGTGCTTAGTCTTGGACATTGTAAAAATGAAGCAGAAAAAGCCCTTCAAACACTTTTGGAAGCAGGTATATCAGATTTCGGTGTAAGTATCAACTCAGCTACCGTAGCAAACATCGATCTGCTGCACAGGTGAGCTTGATTATTACTCCCTTTGATCTTGCCTTAAAAAGCAAAACAGCTGCAAAAATCATTTACCAGGTTTTCGATCTCGAATCGGCCCTGGCTGCACAAAAAAATGGCGCTTACGGCGTTATCGTAAAAGGAAATGAAGGTGCCGGCCGTGTAGCTTACGAATCGTCTTTTGTGCTTTTTCAACGGATCATTAAAGAAGTTAGCATTTCCGTGTGGGTTCAGGGTGGTGTGGGTATTCATACGGCTGCCTCTTTAATGGCACAGGGTGCAGCAGGAATCATTTTAGATAGTCAGCTGGCTTTATTCCCCGAATCTTCTGTACCCGAAGATTTAAAAACAGTTTGCAGCAAATTAAGCGGAACAGAAACCAAACTGATCGATAGCTGCCGCGTACTTTCCCGCCCGAATTCGCCTGCTTTGGCTGAAAATATCGATTACAACGGTCTTCAAAAATACTTTAAAGGTTATAACCTGGAAACAGATTATCTGCCAATGGGTCAGGATATTGCCTTATCGATTGATCTGGTTAGCAAATATAAAAAGCTCGATAAATTAGTTTTTGGCATAAAGGAAGCCATTTATGGCCATTTAAAACAAGCCAAAGCCATCAATATCATAAAGGCAAACAATTCGTTGGCCAAAGATTTGAATATCACCTATCCTATTGCACAGGGACCCATGACCAGAGTAAGTGATGTCGCCCCATTTGCCAATGCCGTTTCCGAAGCTGGTGCCTTATCATTTATAGCCTTATCCTTATTAAAAGGCGCATCGGCAAAAAACCTGATTGAGGAAACCAAAAAATTGGCAGGCGAAAAAACATGGGGTGTGGGCATTTTGGGTTTTGCTCCACAGGAATTGAGGGATGAGCAACAGGAATATATATTAAGCGCAAAACCTCCTGTTTTATTAATTGCTGGCGGCCGCCCTTCGCAAGCCAAACCTTTTGAAAAAGCAGGGATTAAAACCTTTCTGCATGTGCCATCTGCTTCTCTTTTAGATATGTTTTTGAAAGAAGGTGCCAAACGTTTTGTATTTGAAGGCCGCGAATGTGGCGGTCACGTTGGTCCCCTATCCAGCATGGTGTTATGGGAAAAACAGATCGAACGTTTATTAAAAGAAGAAAATGCAGATCAGATCAGTGTTTTCTTTGCCGGTGGAATTCACGATGCTTTTTCTACTGCTTTCATTTCGGTAATGGCTGCTCCTTTAGCTGCTAAAGGCATGAAAATAGGTGTTTTAATGGGTACAGCTTATTTATACACTAAAGAAGCGGTAAGTACAGGTGCTATTTTAGATAAATTCCAGCAGGAAGCCATGCAGGCAAACGAAACTGTCTTGCTCGAAACTGCTCCCGGACACGAAACCCGCTGCCTGAACTCTTCATTCGCCACTTTCTTTAACGAAGAGAAACAAAAACTTCAGGCAGAAGGATTGGATAAAAAAGAAATCTGGGCAAAACTCGAGTCGCTTAATGTAGGTCGTTTGCGCATTGCTGCAAAAGGAATCGAAAGACGTGGTGATGAACTGGTAAAAATAGATGAGGCCGGACAAACCGATCTGGGCATGTACATGATCGGTCAGATTGCCCCTATGCACAAAAAGGTGATGTCGCTGCTTGATCTTCACCAGGATGTAGCTGATGAAAATTATACACATATATTAAATGCTGTACTTCCTGCTCCTCCGGTTAATAAGGCAAAAGCGCTTGATGTGGCCATTGTGGGTATGGCCTGTATTTTCCCTGGGGCTAAAAACCTAGAAGAATACTGGCGCAACATTATTTTAGGTAAAGATTCGGTAACCGAAGTACCGGATGAAAGATGGAACAAAGAACTTTATTATAATCCTGACTCTACAGCTGGTGATATGTCGCACTCTAAATGGGGCGGTTTTATCCCGAGGATTGATTTTGATCCGCTTGAATTCGGTATCCCGCCACAATCGCTTGCTGCTATTGAGCCAACACAGCTGCTTACCTTAATGGTGGCCAAACAGGCCATGCAGCACGCAGGTTATGCCGATGGCGGTGTAGATAACGAAAATGTTTCGGTAATTATTGGTGCCGAAGGGGGAAACGACCTTGCCAACAGCTACAGTTTCAGGGGATATTACAAACAGATTTTTGGTGAAATGCCGGCCGAGGTAGATGCCGCTTTACCAAAAACCACTGAAGATTCGTTCCCGGGTATTTTGGCCAATGTAATCTCGGGAAGAATCACCAACAGGTTAAATCTTGGTGGCAGAAACTATACTGTTGACGCTGCCTGTGCTTCATCTTTAGCAGCAATCGACCTGGCTTGCGAGGAGTTATTCTTAGAAAAATCAGACATGGTTTTGGCTGGAGGAGCCGATTTGCACAACGGAATCAACGATTACCTGATGTTTTCGAGCACACACGCCCTTTCTAAAAAAGGAAGATGTGCCACTTTTGATGCCGAAGCAGATGGAATTGCCCTAGGCGAAGGTATTGCCATGATCGTATTAAAAAGATACGAGGATGCTTTACGCGATGGCGATACCATTTATTCTATTATTAAAGGTGTGGGTGGATCGAGCGACGGAAAAAGCCTGGGTTTAACTGCGCCACGCAAAAACGGACAGGTAAATGCTTTAGAAAGGGCTTATAGCCAGGCAGGTATCACTCCTTCGTTAATCGGTTTGGTAGAAGCACATGGTACAGGAACCGTAGTTGGCGATAAAACAGAAATCAGTGCATTAACGGATATGCTTAACCAATCGGGCGCAACAGCGGGGCAAACACATTTAGGCTCGGTAAAAACACAGATTGGCCATACCAAATGTGCTGCAGGCATTGCCGGTTTAATCAAAGCATCGCTATCGGTTTATCACGGCATTAAACCTCCAACCATTAACTTAAAAACACCGAATAGCTTTTATAATGCACAAACCAGTCCTTTTGCGTTCCATACCGAGGCTGGCTTATGGATGGAAGAAAAACGTTATGCTGGTGTTAGTGCTTTCGGTTTTGGCGGAACAAACTTCCATGCTGTACTGGAAAGTGCAAAAAATACAGAAGACAAAAATTCAATCTTAAAATCGTGGCCGTCCGAACTTTTTGTTTTCAGGGGCGATACTTACGAGGAAGCTAAAAATCACCTGGTTTCAGTTAAAAACCTTTTAGAACTGAACGATCAGATCGAACTGAAAGATATTGCCTACAGCCTGGCCACTGCAGATACCAAACCTGTTCAATTGAGTATTGTAGCCAACCATGCCGAAGACCTGGTCATGAAAATCGACCTTGTTTTATCCGGCGTTGAAAGCAAAGATACCTACCTTACCAAAAAACAGGATGGTAAAGTTGCCTTTATGTTTCCTGGTCAGGGCAGCCAGCGGGTAAATATGGCAAGAGATCTTTTTGTGGTTTTCCCTGAAATGAGAAAACTTTTGAAGGCTTATCCTGAATACGAAAAAGTCCTTTTCCCGAACACGGTATTTAATGATGCCGATGCCAAAGCACAAAAAGAACAGATTAAAGATACCCGCATGGCACAACCGTTATTGGGTATTGTTGATCTGGCCATTGCTAACTTCTTGAGAGCATTGGGCATTGTGCCTGACATGGTTGCTGGTCACAGCTACGGCGAATTGCCTGCGCTTTGTTTTGCCGGTGCTTTCGAAGAAGAAGCTTTGGTGCACCTCAGTGCCGAAAGAGCTTTAGCCATTTTAAATGCAGTCGAAAATGGCGATCCGGGTACCATGCTTGCCGTAAGTACCAAACAGGAAAACCTTGCACAATACCTGAACGATATAAAAGAAGTTTATCCGGTAAACTTTAACGCTCCAACACAATGTGTCATTGCGGGCAGTACAGAAGGTATTACCCAGTTAGCAGCGGTTTTAAAAGAGGCCAAAATATCTTTCCGTCCGCTCGAGGTAGCCTGTGCTTTCCACAGTCCGTTGGTTGCAAAATCGAAAGTACTTTACCAGCAGGTACTTTCGGCTGTAAACTTTAATGATCTTAAAATTCCGGTATGGTCTAACACCACTGCAAAAGCATACCCTGTTGAGGCCGCTGCTGTAAAAGAGCGTTTAACCGACCATTTGATCAAACCTGTCCTTTTTGTTGATGAGCTTAGGAATATGTATGCCGCAGGAGCCAGGATTTTCGTAGAAGTAGGCCCCGGCAAGGTGTTAAGTGGTTTAACCAAAGCCTGTATTGGCCAGGATGAAGTAATCCTCCACACTGAAGATCAGGGGCAGAATAAATTAAGCAACTTATTGGGCACGCTGGCGGGCTATATGGCTACTGGCAGAGAAATTAAACTCGAAAAATTATTCGAAGGCCGTTCAGTTAAAATAATCAAACTAAACGAACCTTCCAATTATAAAAAAAGTCCGGCTATCTGGTACGTGAACGGTCAACACGCTGTTCCGTCAACAGGTAAACTTCCGGCAAATGGTGCATCACCTATTACTAAACCGATTATCCTTATGAACAACACCTCTACCCAAACTGAAAATCAACAGGTTAATGGCTCGGCCAAAGATCTGATGATGCAGGAATACCTGCACAGCATGAAAATGCTGATTCAGGCGCAACGCGATGTAATGCTTTCCTTCCTGGGGCAGGCACCTGCAATGCCGTCGCAGATTATCAATCAGCCTTTAACATCATACCAGCCCCCTCAACCCGTACGGATTGAAAACCAGATCACGGTAAAACAAGAGGTACCTCAGGCACAAACTATTGAAGTAATTGCGCCTGTAATAGCAGCAAAAGACCTGAAACTGGTGCTTTTACAAATTGTAAGCGATAAAACCGGTTATCCACAGGAAATGCTGGGCATGGAAATGGATCTTGAAGCCGATTTAAGTATCGATTCGATCAAACGTGTTGAAATTATCGGTGCATTACGTACCGAACTGGGTGGTTTCTCTCAACTGAACCTTCCGGAAGATAAAATTATGGAACAGCTCGCCGGACTGAAAACTTTGAGCAGTTTAGTAAACTGGATTACCGAAAATACCGCGCAACCAGCCATTGTTAGCACACCAGTACCCGTAGCCGCGCCTGTAAGCCTGGCCGAACCGGCAAAATTTTCAATCGATCAGTTAAAATCAGCCATTCTTGATGTGGTAAGTGAAAAAACCGGCTATCCTAAAGAAATGCTGGGCATGGATTTAGATCTTGAGGCCGATTTAAGCATCGATTCGATCAAAAGGATGGAAATTATTGCCTCTCTTAAAGAAAAAATCGGTTTCGGTTCGCAAAGCGACCAGGCTGATGATTTAATGGAGAAACTGGCCGCAATTAAAACTTTAAATGCCCTGGTTAACTGGATTGCCGATGTTGAAGCGGAAAGCTCGGAGGTGCTTACAGAAGCAAAAAAGCTTATTGAGGAGAGCATTGATGATCAAACCGTTAAAGAAAAATTATCGCGTTTGAGATTTGAGCTAACTCCTGCTGCACTCACCATTACCGAAGCAGCAATACTAAAAGGACAGCATTTTGCCTTAACCGACGACGGTGGCGGACAAGCACTTAAAATTAAAAAAGTACTCGAAAAACATGGTGCAATTGCCGATCTGGTAAATTTCGAAGCTTCGTTAGATGGTTACCAGGGGCTTATCATCCTGAACATGTTCGAAGCACAGCGAAAAGTGGGTATTCTCGATCATTTCGCCACCATAAAAAAACTAAATTTTGATACCGTAAAATGGGTGTACCTCATTGCAGATACCAAACAATATTTTAACGAGCAATCGGATATTTCTTTCCTGAGGCATTACCAGGGTTATTCCGGTTTCTTTAAAAGTTTAGACCGCGAGTACGAACATACCAAATGCCGCTTCATCAGCCTCGAGACCAAAATGTCGCCTGATGAAATCACCAACATTACCTTAAACGAAATACTGAATCCGGATAAACCTTCGGAGATTATTTACAACGATAACAAAAGGCACATTATGGAACTGGTGCCCCACCAGTTAAGTACCGAAACCGATGCGCACATCCACTTGGATAAAGATGCCGTGGTGATGGTTTTAGGTGGCGCACAAGGCATTACAGCTGAACTGATGATCCATTTCGCCAAAGATTATCCTTGTAAATACATCCTGGTTGGCCGTTCGGCAAACCCGATCGCCTCGGCAAATGAAGCCAGTGCTTCGCTAAAAACAAAAAATGAGATCAGACAATACCTGATTAAACAGGGAGAAATTAAAAAACCTGCAGAAATTGAACAGGAAACCAACCGGATTTATAAAAACAACCAGATTTTACGTTGCATTGCAACTTTAGAAGAAGGTGGTTCTACCGTAGTTTACGAATCGCTTGATCTTAAAGATGAAGAAGCTTTAACCCGTTTAATCAACCAGGTTTATCAAGATTATGGCCGTATTGATGGCGTGGTACATGGCGCAGGTTTACTGGAAGATAAATTGTTCCACAGCAAAACATCCGAATCCTTCGGACGTGTTTTCGATACCAAAGTAACCCCGTTAAGGGTGCTTGCAGAGCAATTACGACCTGAAACCCAGTTTGTGATCCTGTTCTCGAGCATCGCTTCTGTTTATGGTAACCGCGGACAAACCGATTATGCTGCAGCAAACAGCGTAATGGACAAATATGCCTGGGCTTTAAAACAGAAAATTAAAGGAAAGGTAATGGCCATTAACTGGGGCCCGTGGAAAGGTGCCGGTATGGTTTCGCCAACGCTGGAGAAAGAATACCAGCGCAGGGGAATTGCATTGATCCCATTACAGGATGGAATGGAAACTTTCCTTAACGAACTAAAATATGGTAAAGAAAGCCAGGTATTAATCATGGCTGGAAACACCTGGACATAGAATTGATGTGAATTTAAAAGATCTCTGTTCAACATTTTTAGCTCATAGTCGTCACCCTGAATTTATTTCAGGGTCTATCCAGCAGGAAAGATGCTGAAATGAATTCAGCATGACGACCGCGTTAGTTAAGCAGCCTAAAAATTTTAGTACAAATAGATATTAATGGAACTAAGAAATATCCCCTAAGCGAACAAGATGAAGAAGAGCGATGTAGCAATTATTGGAATGTCATGCATTTTTCCGGGTGCAAAGGATATGCAGACCTTTTGGGAGAATATCATTAACCGGGTAGATTCTACACAACAGGTTCCGGCTGACCGGATTGATCCTGTGCATTTTGATAAAACGGTAAGCGGAGTAGATCGTTTTTACTGCAACCGGGGCGGTTTTATCCCCGATCATCAGTTCGATCCGCAGCGTTTCGGCATTTTACCCTTAGCTGTTGAAGGTACCGAACCCGATCATCTGTTAACCCTCGATCTGGTTCATCAGGCACTTGAAGATGCATCGGTATTCGAAAAAAAATATTCCCTTGATAAAACCGGGATCATTATCGGCAAAGGAAATTACGTAGGCCCCGGGGCAACCCGTGCCATCGAAATTGTGCGCACCGGCGAGCAGATTTCGAGTGTACTGAAAGACCTGATGCCCCAACTTAGCGAGGCTGAAATTGAAAAGGTAAAACACGAATTCCAATTGCGTAAAGGCCGTTTCAGCGCCGATACCGCAATGGGCCTGATCCCTAATTTAGTAGCTTCTTTAGTTGCTAACCGACTTAATTTAGGTGGTTTGGCATTTACGTTAGATGCAGCCTGCGCCAGTTCGCTCATCGCAGTTGATCATGGCGTGCAGGAACTGAATAGCGGCCGTTGCGATATGATTATTGCCGGCGGTGTACATTTGGGTCAGAATGCGGCTTTCTGGAGTATTTTTTCACAACTGGGTGCTTTATCCAAACAGGAAAAAATCAAACCTTTTGATCAGAATGCCGATGGCCTGATTATTGGCGAAGGCTGTGGTTTTGTGGTGCTTAAACGCCTCGAAGATGCCATCCGCGACCAGGATAAAATTTATTCAGTAATTAAAGGCGTGGGCATCAGTAGCGATGGCAGCGGCACCAGTGTAATGAGTCCGTCGGTTAAAGGCCAGTTAAAAGCCATTACCGAAGCATGGAAAAATGCCGGATTAGAAAGTAAAAATATTGGTTATTTAGAAGCTCACGGTACCGGTACACCACTTGGCGACAAAACCGAGGTAGAGACGCTGAAACAGTTTTTTGGTCAGGATGCAGATCTGCCAAAAGCGGGTATCGGTTCGGTTAAATCAAATATCGGTCATGCGATGCCTGCTGCAGGAATTGCCGGCTTGATTAAATCGAGCTTGGCACTGTATCACGGCATCATACCTCCTACTTTACATTGTGATGAGCCCGTTGCGCAACTGGCAGAAACCCGTTTTTCTGCCGTGCAAAAAGCAGCAGACTGGAATCAATCAGGTTTGCCAAAACTAGCGGCCGTAAATGCCTTTGGTTTCGGGGGAATTAATGCCCACGTGGTATTAACCGCTTACGATACGCCTAAAAAAGACGAAGTATTGGTAATTGCACGGCCAAGTCACGAAAGTTTGATCCAATCGCTCGAAAATGGTGATTATAGCGTGGGACAGGGCAATTTCCGTCTGGTATTATTCAACCCAAGTCCCGAAAGGATCAAAAAAGCCTTAAAAATTGTGGCTAAAAATTCTCCCTGGAGAAATAAACAGGACATCTGGTACACCAACTCGCCATTATTGGCCAACAATGGCAAAATAGCTTTCGTTTTCCCCGGCTTAGATGGGCTTGCGGGTGGAGAAATTAAGTCTGTAGCCGATTATTTCAAAATCGGTATCGATGAAAACGAAAAACAGGATGGCCTTTTAAGCGAGGCGCTCAATATCCTGAACAAAAGCAGTGTTTTAGATCAGGCGTTAAAGCAATTGGGCATTAAATCTGATATGAATGCTGGGCACAGCCTTGGCGAATGGCTTGCCGCAAGATCTTCAGAACTGGCAAAAGAAAGTTCTGTTATGAATTTACTGAATGTGCTTAACCCTGAAACTTTTGAACTGAAAGATTCGCGCTTTATTGCTGTAGGTTGTGGTTTAGATACACTTCAACCCATAATTGAAAGCATACCGGATTTGTACCTTTCTAACGATAATTGCCCGCAACAGGTGATTCTTTGTGGCAGTAAAAATGCGCTTGATGAGCTGGTGCCGGTATTAAAAGCGAAACAGATTTTTCATCAGATTTTACCTTTCCAATCAGGTTTCCACTCGCCATTTGTGGCCGATAAACTGGGGCTGATCCTCGAGGGTATGCAGGACATGCAGTTCAGGAAAACCACTATACCACTTTGGTCGGCTACTACTTTAGAAACTTATCCCGAAGGTTTCGAAGCCATCCGTCAGTTAAGTGCCGAACATTTAATCAAACCGGTGCGTTTCCGAGAGCTTACCGAGAAACTATATGCAGAAGGTGCCCGTGTTTTTATTCAGGTGGGCTCAGGTGGTTTGGTCGGTTTTATTGACGATACTTTAAGGGGGAAAGAAATCAGCACCATCAGTGCCAATGTGCCGATCCGTTCGGGCATCACACAGTTGCAAAGGGTTTTGGCCGCGCTTTTTGTTGAAGGAAAAGAAATTGGCCTCAATTATTTGGGCAACATCAAATCAACCCCACCGCAAAAAAACAAAGGTATTAAACTCGAACTCGGTTCTCCGATGATCCATAACCTGCAAACGCTTAAAGGTTTAACCATTAAACAGCCTCAGCCATCACAATCAAAAACAAAAACATTTGTGGAGGCTAAACATCCGGTTTTACAGGCCTTTAACGAAAATGTAATGGAGATGATCAACATGCAGAGCGAAATGATCGAACTATTCGAAAATGCAGCTGTACAAGTCGATCAGCCAAGCAATTGGGCGCCAGCCAAGCCAATAAAACCAGTAAGACAACCTTTTAGCCAAAAACTTGATGTGAGCCTTGAGAACTGTCCTTACCTCATCGATCACTCGCTATTGAGACAACCGAAGGGCTGGCCAACGGTTGAAGATATGGATCCGGTAATCCCAATGACCATGATTTTTGAAGTATTTGCCGAAATAGCCAATGCCCAATCGCCCGAAGAAAAAGTGCATAAAATTATGAATATGCGGGTATTCCAATGGATGAATGTGGTTAAACCTTTCCAGGAAACCGTAACCGGCGAATGGAAAGACGAACAAAGGGTTTATCTTAATTTAGAGCGCTTTGCTAATGCAGAAGTACAATTGGCGACGCAGTTAAACCCTGCTCCAGCCAAATCTTTCGACATTGGAAAGTTACTGGATATCGACCGTACATCGGAACAGATTTACGATGCCCACATGTTTCATGGTCCGGATTATCAGGGCATCAAAAAACTGGTTGCCGTTGGCGAAAAAGGAATTACCGGTATTATTGAAGCCGCGGGTGGAAAAGGTTCATTGCTCGATAATGCCGGTCAGTTGTTTGGTTTGTGGTTACAGCTCACTTTAGAAAAGGATCGGATTGCTTTCCCGGTTAAAATACAGGAAATAGAATTTTTTGGCGATATGGCCGATCAGAAAGGCACTTTCGAATGTACCTGTGTACTTACCGAAATCAACGACGAATTTGCCACTGCCGATATCGTCATGAAAAGAGACGGTCTTACCTGGCTCATCATCACCGGCTGGCAGAACCGCCGATTGGAAATAGACGAACCCCTTTGGAACGTATCGATGTCGCCACTTCATAACCGTTTATCGGAAGAGGTTGCACCAGGTGTTTTTCTTTTCGGTAACGCTTACACGCGTGTGGTATCGTGGGATTTTATCCTGAAAAGATATTTCAACCAAACAGAAAAGAAACACCACAACAACCTTTTGCCCAATAAAAGAAGAACCTGGATGATCAGTCGCGTGGCAGCGAAAGATGCGGTAAGGAATCTACTGAACACTCAGAAAAACCAGGCTTGTTACCCCATTACCTTCGAAATTTATTCGGATGAACACCGCAAACCTTATGTTAAAGGTGGTTTAACCGATAATATTAATATTTCCATCGCACACAAAGGTACAGATGCGGTAGGCATAGCGCGTTTTAACGAACCTGTTGGTATAGATATCGAACATATTGAAGAACGGAGCGCCGGTTTCTTCGATCTTGTGTTTACCGATCACGAAATGGCCCTGCTGCAAAACCTCGACAAAATCGAATGGGCAACCCGTTTCTGGGTAGCCAAAGAAGCCTATGGAAAATACCTGGGCAAAGGTTTACAAGGCAATCCAAAAGCCTATACCGTTGAAGAAATCAACGGCGAAGAATTACGCATCAATAACATCACAATCAAAACAATCAAACATAAAAACTATATCATCGGATGGACACTGTAGCAACTACGAAACTGAGCAGCGAAGAAATTTTCGACCTCATGAAAAAATTTATCACTGAAGTAATCGGCGAAGAATTTGTTGAAGAAATGGATATCACCCCAGAAAGTTCTTTCACCAAGGACCTGGAAATGGATAGCATCGAAATCGTATCTTTTTCCGAAAAAATCAAGGCACATTTTGGTGAGCAGATCGATTTTACGGGCTGGTTATCATCAATGGATCTAGATCAGCTGATCAACTTAAACTTAGGCATGATCATCTCTTATATCGAAGAATGCCAATCGTAACGGTAAACGGCAAATCGGTTCATATTCAGGAGCTCAATAAAGGTGCTGCTGAAACCATCGTGCTCGTTCATGGGATGTTCAGTAACCTTTCTGTCTATTATTTTAATATCGCACCGCTGCTGGCTACCAAATATCATGTGGTACTTTATGACTTAAAAACTCATGGCATGAGCGAAAAGGCTTTAGAAGGATACGATCTGGAGAGCATGACCAACGATCTGTTTGCCTTAATGGAGACATTAAATCTTCAAAAAGTGCATTTGGGCGGTTATAGTTTTGGCGGATTGATTGCCTTAAAAATGTCCATCCGCTTTCCAGAGCGGATTAACAAGCTTGCCATAATAGAAGCACCAGATCCGAACGATGATAAAACCAGGGGCATTATTGATGAGTACAGTCGTGAGTTTCTGGAACATTACGTCGAAAATTTTACCGACACCACTAAAGTAAAAATGGGTAAAAGGCAAATGGAACGCAACCACCGCATGTACGAGTACCTCTTTTATCAAACTTCGATTAAAACCGATATGGAGCTTGAAAAAGACTTTTTCAGCAATGAGGCAATTAGAACCATACAACAATCTACCCTATTATTATATGGTACCGATTCTAATTGTTTAAACGCAGGAAAATACCTTGACGGGCTGATCGAAAATGCAGATTTAATTGCCGTTCCGGGCGATCATAATATCCCGATCCAGCAACCATTAGTTATTGCAGAAGCATTATTAAACTTCTTCCAGGAAAAATAAAATTAAACACAGATGGCAAAATTCGTATTTGTAGTTCCTCCCCTAACCGGCCATATTAACCCAACTTTGAGTATGGGTGCAGCTTTATTGGATAGAGGCCACCGTGTAGCATGGATTACTTTAGATCAATCGCTGGGTGATAAACTGCCCGAAGGTGGCGAATTGCTCGTAATCAGTTACGACCAGAACGATCAGCAGAAAAAAGATTCAGAAAAGTACCTCGATATCATCACTAAAAAAATCGTTTATGGCATCGATAGCATCAAGTTTCTCTATGAAGAAGTACTGATCCCGCTAAACAGACACAGTTACGAAGGCATTGCCGGTCTGCTCGATCAGTTTAAACCTGATGTGGTAATTACCGATCACCAGATGTTTGCCGGTGCCATTGCCGCAACCAATAAAAACTATCCTTATGTCACTTCGGTTACTGCCCCTGCAGCCATAAAAGTAATGGACGAGCTCCCAAAAGTGCACGAGTGGGAAGTGAACCAGATTGTGGAACTACAAAAAGAATTCGGCATTACCGCGAGCAGTTCCATTGCCTGTTCAGATCTTGCTACTTTGGTATTTACCTCCCGCGATTTTTTCGGGGAGATGGATTTACCAGCACACTTTAAATTTGTAGGTCCTGTTTTTAACCGTCGCAAAACCTCTATTCCTTTTCGTTGGGAAGCATTTCATACCAGCCAGCTCAAAATATTGGTGAGCATTGGTACCACCTTCGATCACGAACATAAAAAAGCTTTTTTTGCCAAGGTAATCGAGGCTTTTGCAAACGAAGACCTGCGCGTGGTGGTGGTTTCCGATCCGACTTTATTTGAAGAATGGCCTGCTAATTTTACCGTGCAGCGCCAGGTACCGCAACTGGAACTTTTACCGCACCTTGATGCTGTGGTTTGCCATGGCGGACACAATACCGTTTGCGAAACTTTAATGAATGCACTGCCCATGGTTGTCATCCCGATTGCTTACGACCAAAGCCATGTAGCCGGACGTGTTTTCAGGGTTGGTGCCGGAGAACGTTTAAACTTTAACCGTTTTAAAGCCAGTCACCTTAAAGAAGCCGTAAATAAAGTACTGCAGAACGATAGTTATAAAATAGCTGCAGCGCAGATCAAACAATCTTTTATCCAGGCTGGTGGAACAGAAAGTGCCGCCGATTTACTGGAAGCTTTAAGCAATAAAACCTCAAACGTATTCATCAGTTAAATTATACATTATGTCAAAATTCCTTTTCGTAGTCCCGCCTTTTTTCGGTCATATAAGCCCAACATTAAGCATTGGTGCAAGTTTACTGGCCCGTGGCCATGAGGTAAAATGGCTGGGTATCACGCCGCTTGCTCAGGTGCACCTACCAGAGGGTGGCGAATTTATTTACCCTGAAGAAGATCTGGCGGAGTATGCTGATGAAATACAACGCATTTTAAAACGTCAGGATGATGGCCCTGCCTGTTCTGGTCCCGAGGTGATGAAACTGGCCCTCGAAGAAACCTATGTACCTTTTGCCAAAATGATGATGAAAGGCCTGAACAACTTTGTTGATGCATGGAAACCCGACGTGATCATTAACGACTGCATTACCTTTGCAGGTGCATTAAGCGCACATTTAAAAGGTATTCCATCGGTTACCACTACCCCTGTGCCACCTGATGTAATGGGCGATACCGCCAACAGTGCACCTAAAATATTCGAATGGCAGCAAAACCTGATTAAAGGTTTACAAAGGGAAGTAGGCATTTACAGTGATGATATCCACATTCACTCCCACGAGCTGAATATGGTTTTTACCTCGCAGGCTTTTGCCGGTTTTGAAGAAAAACCACCGCACATGCATTTTGTTGGTCCTGTAAAAGGCAGGCCAAATTTAGCACCATTCGATTGGGAACGTTTAAGCCAGGCCACTACGCCAAAAGTATTTGTTTCACTAGGTACTTTATTGGTTGATATCCGTAAAGAATTCTTTCAGAGACTGATTACAGCTTTCGAAAACCAGCCCGTAACCATTGTAGCCGCAACCAATCCCGATATTTTTGAAAAATGGCCTGATAACTTCATTGTAAACGGTTTTGTTCCACAATCAGAATTAATGCCACACATGGATGCGGTAATTTGCCACGGAGGTTTTAATACCGTAAATGATACCTTCACCAATGGTTTACCGATGTTGATTACACCTATCGCTTACGATCATTTTCATACGGCTAAATTAATTGAGGGCGCAGGCTGTGGCGTAAGCATCCGTTACAAACGTTTACGCATCAGCGATTTAAGAAATACCGTTTTTGAGCTTTTGGAAAATCCGAAATACCGCCAGGCCGCAGAAAAAATAAGAGAAACATTTATCGCAGCCGGTGGCAATGATAAAGCGGTGCAGTTACTGGAGGATTTTGCAGAAGTTAATAGAGTTGTCAACTTTGATGGCCCGCTTGCCTAGAAGTTGACAACTCTGGAGGTAAATTACAAAGAACGGCCGTCATTGCGAGGAGGCTTTTTCAGCCGAGGAAGCAATCTTACTACTATAGGTTATAGCGATTGCTGTAAGATTGCTTCTGGAGATAATCGCTCCCCGCGATCGTCATCTCGACTGAAGCGCAGCGGAACGGAGAGATCTACCTCGAGACAGATTTCTCGACTGCGTTGCACTCCGCTCGAAATGACGACTTTTTATGAATACAACACTAACCTAAATGAAAAGAAAACTGCTATTTGGCGAAAGGATGTTATACGGAGACGGCAAAAGCCCGTTTAACATCGTAATGCCCTTTAAAATCAGAGGAGAAATAAAGGAAGACAACTTAAGGTTTGCCCTCTTCAAAATCCAGAAAAAACATCCATGGTTAACGGCGGCGATAAGATTTGATGAAGATAAAAAACCCTGGTTTGTAACCAATCTTACCGAAAATTTTAGGATTCCTGTTCGGATTGTGGACAGATTAAATGATGAGCATTGGGAGCAGGAATCTACTTACGAGTGGAAAACCCTTTTTGATGCCACAACCGCGCCGCTTTGCCGCATTACCTGGGTAAAAGGGGAAAATGTTTCCGAAATTTTAATGGTGTATCACCATTGCCTTTGCGATGGCACTGCTACCCTTTCAATTTTAACCGAACTGCTTCAGCTTTTAGATGATCCGGATACCGATATTGGCAGGGAAATCCCGATTATGGGCGTGAAAGATGTGATTCCGGCAAAAGTGTTGAACAGTTACCGCAACCGCACCAAAAACGGTTTGATCGGTAAAATTGCCACGCTCGCCCTGTGGATGATCCCCATAAAAAAAGTAGCCGTTGAGCGTAAAAAGGATTTTATGCTCCGCTGGAGATTTGATCAGGAATTTACCAAAGAAATTATCACTTTCTGCAAAACCAATCAGTTTACCGTAAACACATTGTTAAGTGCTGCTGTTTTAACCGCATTTAAAGCGGTAAGGAAAGAAAAAGCATTCAACAAAATATCTCTTCCCGTTGATATCAGAAACTTTAATCCGATCATTAAAAAAGACCACATTTTTGCCTTTGGTTTAATGATCGTGCTTTCCCTGTCGCCTGAAAAAGACTTTTTGGAAAATGTGAAAGCTTTACAAAAAGAGGTGAACGATAAATCGGCCAAACTTAACCCGTATAGCCTGATGATGATGATGGAATCCTGCCACCCTGCGCTTAAAAATTTCACCAATTTCTTAAAATATGGCAAATCGAGCAACGACTGTATGTTTTCTAACCTTGGTAAAATCGATATCCAACATCAATATCAAAACTTTGAAGTAGAAAGTATATTCAGTCCTTCCGTAATGGGGCCTTTGGGCAATACCACCACCATGATTGCATCTACCTACCGCAACCTGATGGACTTTACTTTTGTGGCCAGCGAAGGTTATCTTCCTTTTAACGAAGCAGAAGCAATTAAAGACAAAGTAATCCAAATTCTCAAAACCGAGGTAGTTCAACCCCTCGAAATTTTAAGCGCAACCGCATGAAAAGAAGATTAATTTTAGGAGAACGGATTATGCATGTGGATGCGAAAACACCTTTAAACTGTGTTTTTACGGCTAAAATATCCGGAACCATCAGCGAAGAAAACCTGCACCGTGCATTGCATAAAATCCAGCAAAAACATCCGCTGCTGCAGATGAACATTGATGCTACAGGCAAAGAGCCTTACTTTGTACTGAACGAGAACATTGGTAAAATACCAGTTAGGATTACAGAACGTTTAACCGAAAATGATTGGCTCACCCAATCCAAAACCGAATGGTACAAACTTTTTGACGCCCAAAACCAGCCATTGGCGAGGCTGGTTTGGTTAAAAGGCGAAACAGTATCTGATCTTCTGCTCGTGCTTCCGCATTGTATCTGCGATGGAACCACCATTTTAAATCTGCTGCGCGAACTAATGACATTGACCGATAATCCCGAACAGGATCTTATCCCCTATCCCTCATTTCATACCGTAAAAGATCTTTTACCCGAAGATTTTTCCATCACTAAACTTGGTCATTTTAAAGGAAAGGTTTTTGCAGCGCTTGGCCGTTTATTTTTCTTTTTCAAGGCTACTTCCAATACCCATGTAGACCGGAGTAATTACACCGTTCACTGGAAATTCAGTGCCGAAAATACCAAAAAACTATTGCAGAAATGCAAAGAAAAAAACACTACGGTACACGCCGCCATCTGTGTGGCTTTTATGGAAGCTTTTAAAGAAGTTCAAGGTACCAAAGCGCATGGCAAAGTCATCTGTCCGGTTGATATCAGGCGTTTTGTAGCAGCCATAAAACAGGATACCATGTTTGCTTTTGCGCCTATTGCAGAACTTAAACTCGACCCGATAGAAAATGGTTTTTGGGCAAAAGCACAGTTATTAAAAAGCGATCTCGATGCAAAAATAGCTGAAATGAAAGTGTACGACCTGTTAAGCATGAGCGAATATTTCCATTCATCCGTAAATAAAATGATCGGTTTTTTAAAAACCACCAAAGGCACTCATGATGTAACTTTAAGTAACATGGGGCTTTTAAACATACCAAAGGATTACCAAAATTTTTCTATCGAAACCATTTACAGTCCAACGGTTGCTTTTCCGTGGAAAAATGCCAATACTTTGGTCTGCAGTACCTTTAACGGACAATTGGATTTCTCTTTCATGTCCAACGAGTCATTTTTAAGGGAATTTGAGGCCTGGAAGATTAAAGACCGGGCGATGGAACTGATTAAGGAAAATTTAAATGAGTTTGCAAATGTCTGATTCTGTAGAATACGACGAGGAGGCCAAAGCATCCAACTGGAAGAAATTTGTGCGAAAAAACCTGCTTATCCACCTCATCCCGAATATGGTATTGAACACCATAATACCTTATTTTGCTTTTAAAGCGCAGAACTCGGTACATTTATTTAGCGGCGAGCAAAATCTGGCCAGGTTTTTACTGCCCATGTCTTTATTACTTCCTTTTATGATTACGCTTGATATTTTAAAGAAAATAAAGGAACTGCAACACACAGGTGCCATCTATTACAAAGAAAATGTAAAAATTTCAGGCTATCCCTTTATTTTGAAAAAAGCAGGACTGAATGGTTTGTATAGCATTTTGATTGTATTTACCTTGATGCTTACCCTGCATTTCTCTTTTCCGCCCAATCACGATTTCGGGGTTACTCTATCCGCTATTTGCGCAGGTTTATTGGCCGGCTTATATTCTATTACTTTTTTCTACCTGGCCATCAGGAAGTTTAAGATTGAGACAACTTAGTATTATTTTAAATAATTTTTGTCATTCTGAGCGCAGCGAAGAATCTGTTTCCTATCAGCACTACTCTGTAATGAACATACGAACTTTACTTAGCGGGAAGGTCACAACCTTTCCTTCGTCGGTCAGGGATTCTTCGCTGCGCTCAGAATGACAGCAGCAATTAAAAACAACCATTACATAAAATAGTCTTCATTTGTAACATTGATTAATGAGGTGTGCATTTGTAATACACAAAGTAATACATTAATGGCGATAAAATCGACTTTCTCATCCATCTTCCTATCAAACAAGGATGATGTAAATAGACTACTTTTGTCATTCTGAGCGCAGTGAAGAATCTGTTTCCTATCAGCACTACTGTTTAATGAACATACGAACTTTACTTAGCGGGAAGGTCACAACCTGTCCTTCGTTGGTCAGGGATTCTTCGCTGCGCTCAGAATGACAGCAGCAATTAAAAACAACCATTACATAAAATAGTCTTCATTTGTAACATTGATGAATGAGGTGTGCATTTGTAATACACAAAGTAATACATTAATGGCGATAAAATCGACTTTCTCATCCATCTTCCTATCAAACAAGGATGATGTAATAGACTACTTTTGTCATTCTGAGCGCAGTGAAGAATATGTTTCCTACCAGCACTACTGTTTAATTAACATACGAACTTTACTTAGCGGGAAGGTCACAACCTGTCCTTCGTTGGTCAGAGATTCTTCGCTGCGTTGAGAATGACAGCAGCAATTAGTTAATCAATGATATTTTTAACTGCATTCTGTTTTACCATATAAGACATATCAGAACATTTAAGCGCTTGTGTCCTTAAATTCCTTACCTTGTATAAATAAATATTTCAACATTTTCTTATCTGTGTGCATCCTTTTCATCTGTGGTTAAAATACCTAAAAAACTGTTACTCTAACCACACCATCTGCGTAAAAGCACCATTACTGGCAATATCCCAGGCTTCTACCCTCACCCATTTACGTCCTTTCAAATCAACCGGCCAGCTGAAATCCTTTTTACCAAAAGCCTGCGTTGTATTTAAATTAATGCGTTTGCGGTAAACCTTCGCTCCATCACCTGACACAATTTCTGCAAAACTTAAAGGAAACGTCCAGTTTAACTGCATATTTACTGTTGCTTTGCCACTCTGATCAATTTTCAATGTTTCTCCCGCACCTTTTCCATTAATACTGAACGCAGGAATCAATACTTCTCCGGTAGATACAAAAAACTTTCCTTTCCTTATTACATCCAGTACAGGTTGCCAGCCATCAGCATAATCTGGCACCTTATCTAACTGTAAATAGTTTACGTTTAAGTGTGCATACATTTCATTCTGCTCTGTAATCGTAAAAATATCTGCTTCCGAAATCACATGTTTTTTCAAACCCCAGTTCGCCATATCATCCATCAGGTTCAGCACCCTTTTACTTAAGGTAGGCAATGAAAGATCTGCCGGAATAGCTTTCCACGCAGCCCCCATAAAGGTTTCCGATTTAAAAAAATCCTCTTCCTTATATTTATCGGGGTAACCTGTTGAGGCTTTGGTACGCGCATGTGCCGTCCAGGCCAAACCATGCTCCTGCTCCAGTAATTTAAGCATTTCGGCTTTATCATTTATGCGGTACACTTTTCCATACTTCGGATCGTTGCTTTCGAAAGGAAGATCGCCCTTCCGCGACATCACCCAATAAACCGGTTTAGGAAAAAAGGCCAGCCAGTGCCCGCCATAAAAATTATTGGCTTCTTCTCCCGGTAGTAATAAAAAATTTGGGTCAGATAACCTTTTGGTTTGTTTAAACAAGGCATCTAATTCCTTTAAACGAACCGAATCTGGTCCTTTCGGGTGCCCCGGACCATGAAACTCGGCAAGCTTCACAATATTTAAGCCCGTTTTTTTAAGCACTTCAACAAATTCGGGCTTTTCCGGAACGGCTTTTCCGCTTAACACCACATCAGAAATAAATTCATTATGAAAATGACTGGCCATCGTTTTATAACCGGGCAATGCAACATAAGAATCGTTATGGGTAAACTTTTTAACTTCTGTTAAAACGGCATTTGCTTTGCCCGTACTCAATAAACAGAAAAAATTGAGTCTTTGCTGGGTATTTGGCGGCGCATTAAACCAGGGCACATAACGTTTATCGCCCAAAGGATCCTGGCGGATGCCGATACCATAATCAGGGATCAGGTTTAAATAATTGCTGCCTTTCCAGGTAAATTTGAGGTTAAAGGCTTCGTCTAACGGATAAAAATATTGATGCGGTGCCGGAAACACCGCTAAACTTCCACCAGCATTTTCGCCGATTACGGTACGGTATTTTACTTCGAGGTTTTTAGCGGCGTCGGTTTTAACACCTTTTTCCGTCTGCAGATTTCCTTTTACATCACTCCAAACAACATTGTTCCATATCTCTTTTTTATTCACCAATCCGGCATCGTATAAAATTGCTGTAGAATCTTTTTGGGTAGATACCACAGCCGCTATGTTAAATAAAGGGCTGCCATTATAAAGCGTTATCTCTAAAGCACCCCTAAAGTTTTCGCTTTCAATGCCGTTTATCTTTATCACCGTTTGCGAGCCATTGCTCGAAACGCTGGCCGCTCCCTTTTCAAATTTTAATGCATTCGTAGTGTACGGCCTCGTAGGTACCCGATCGAAAAATACATCCCAACCGCCACTTTCGGGACTTAAAGTACGTTTGCCTACCCGTAAAACAAATGCAGGATCGAGGTTGGCAGCAATTTCTTTTAAAGCACCTTTTTTCCCCAGTTGCAAACTGCTGAATAAAGGCTTCGCCTGATCGAGGTTTAAAATCATTTTACCAAAAGCACCATCACCCACGGGCCAGTTTAGCACCAGTTCTTTTTTATTGGAAGAGACGGTAGCCCCATTATTTTTAAATGATTTTAAATTCACCTGACCTTTAGCATAAAAAGCTGAAAAACAGATAATAAGCAGTAATGCAATGGAATTCTTCATATTTGGTTAAACGTTTTACTAAAGCAAGATAAGGATTAATATTGTTAAGTTGTTAAGATTAATAAATTGGTTAACTGCATAAATTGGTTAATCGGTTAACTGAGGAGATTTACTTAATTGGTCAATAGTTCTAATCCGCTCAGCGCCATTCGCCCGGCGATTATTCATTAAGCAATAGTGAATGATTATTGATTATTTTCTCCTTGTGGTTAACACATAGATCGGCCCGACTGAGGACTATAGACTCCAGACTTAGGACTAAAAAAACCTGTTCACAAAAATGCCCGTTACTTTTGTTCATTTTTATTTTTTTTATAAAAAAACAGTTACAATGTTTAACTTGAATCAGAATTTAAAAATCAAACATCTTGCATCCTATACTCATCAGAAATAATGTAAAAATACTTGGCGAAGGTAGTCAGGTAATCATGTTTGCGCATGGCTTTGGCTGTGCACAAAGTGCCTGGAAATTCATCATCGATGCTTTTATGGATGACTATAAAGTGATCCTGTTTGATTATGTAGGTTCAGGCGACTCAGACCTCAGCCAGTATGATAAACACAAGTATGCTACCTTAGAAGGTTATGCCTGCGATGTGATTGATATTATTGAGGCCCTGGAGTTAAGTAACGTAATCTTTATCGGCCACTCGGTAAGCAGCATGATTGGCATGATTGCGGCTCTGCAGATTCCTGAAGCATTTAAAAAATTAGTATTTATCGGACCATCGCCGCGGTATTTAAATGATCATGATTATATTGGCGGCTTTAATGTGGGAGACCTTGAAACCATTTTTGAACATATAGCTGAAGATTATGTGGGCTGGAGCAAACAACTGGCTCCCGTGGTAATGGATACCCCATCGAAACCAGAACTCTCCGATTTTTTACAGGAGTGTTTCGAAGCTACCGATCCAAGCGTGGCGCTGGCTTTTGCAATGGCTACTTTTAAAGCCGATTACAGGGATAAGTTAAAAAATCTCGAAGTGCTAAGTCTTACGCTACAAAGCTCAAACGATATCATAGCCCCTTTATCAGCAGGCGAATTCATCTACAAAAATACACCCGAAAACTTTTTAGTAGTTATGAAAGCTACCGGTCATTTTCCGCACATTAGCGCACCGGAAGAAACCATCAAAGAGATAAAAGAATTTATTGGCGATTCAAAACCGATCCCTACATCCGGTCACCTTTTTGCCTCATAATCCAGGCTAAAAATAATAAAGCCAGAGAAGGGTTAATGTGATCATCAATCAATCAAAAACATCCTGACTTCTTCTTTGGCCATTTCACATACCGATACAATCTGATTTACATGCTGTTTAAACTGATTGTGAGTGAGGTTATCATATTCAACAGCTTCAAGCGCAGCATTTAATTTTGGTTTTAAACCCATTAAATAAACTGTTGATTTCATTTTATGCACTGTACGCTTTAATGCTTCATAATTTTTCTTTTCAAGGCTATTGGTTAAATGAATTAACTCATCAGCTATAATCGAGATAAACTTTTCGGCCATTTCGCGCTCAAAACCAGCATCACCCCTGCTAATCTCTTTCAAATAGCTTAAATTGATGGTTTGGCAGGCTTTAGTTTGAGTATGCTTTTTTTCACTTAATTTCATAAACCGTTATAAAATGTGCATCCGTTTATTTAAAACAGATTTATAGGCATCCGATACCGGAACAAACTGCTTATGTATAATTAAAGTATTGCCTTCTATGGTATCTATTTTACCAATATTGATAATAAACGAACGGTGAACCCGGACAAAATTTTTAACAGGCAGTTTATCTTCGATTGATTTTAAAGAGGAATGGATAGAATAGGTTTTTTCGGCCATATAAATTTTCACATAATCGCCCTGCGCCTCCAGGTAATTAATATCATCCAGCTTAATCCGCCTGATCACTCCAGAATCCCTGATAAAAACAAAATCATCAGGATTATTGCCTACAAACAGGTTGCTCAGGTGATAAATTTCCTTTGCCTTTTTAACCGCCATTAAAAACCGGTCGGGTGTAATTGGTTTGGAAATAAAATCGACAACATTAAGGTCGAATGCTGTTGCAGCATAATCCTTTTTCGAGCTGATAAATACAATTAACGGTCTTTTTTCTCCCAGTCCTTTAACCAGTTCTATCCCAGATATTCCCGGCATCTCTATATCCAGTAACAAAAGGTCTATTTTATGGATGGCAAGATTTTGATAGGCATCTTCCGCATTTTCGCACTCGGCAATTAATTTCAAAGACGGGTCAATCTTTAAAAAATGGCTGATCGTATTTCTTGCAATTACATGGTCATCAACGATTAAGCAGTTCATAGTATCAGATTAACGTCACAAATAAAACTAAGCATAACCAGCAGGAATATTTCTGATGAATAAATAATGAACAAAATGAATAAAATCTATATTTGCAGAAATCCGTTCCTGCTTTCGTCACGTATATACGCCCGTTCGTCTATGATTCCTGCCTTTCTAACGCCATAATATTGGCCCGGAAGCTAATCAGCCCTAGATTTGTTCAACATCATCCAACAAAAGTTAACCCTATTATTTAAAAAAAATAAAATGAACACCATTAAAACAATTGCACTTTCAACCCTCTCAATTATTTCGGTTTATACTGCTAAAGCACAAACCTTTAAAGAGCCGGTAAGCTACAAACTCAAAAATGGCATGAACATCATCATTTCTGAAAATGACAGATCGCCAAAAGCTTACTCGAGTTTTACATTAGATGCCAAAGCATTCGACAATAAAAAAGATGGCGTAGTGGAGTTATTAAATGCAGTATTAAACGAAAACGTGAACAAAAACACGAACATCAGTTTTAATGATAACAGCGGCAAACTGGCTACCGCTAGTGCCGATCTTGACAAAGATTTAACTGAAATGGCTGCTTTAATCCAAAATGCAACAATCGATCAGACAACTTTCAATACAGCAAAAGCTAAATTGATCACCAGCCTTAAAGCACACGATTATGATTACGATCAATCTGTAAATGAAGCTTCTATCAACGCTTTAACCCTTGCTGACGTAAAAAGCTTTTACAGCCAGATTTCTCCTGAAAAAACGTTTTTAACCATTGCAGGTGATGTAGAATTAAGCACAGCTAAATCATCAGCTAAAAAAGCTTTCGGCAACTGGAGCAAAACACATGAAATTGCTTCAACAGTAGCTAAATAATAATAAACCAAACAAATATAGGCCCCTTGATTAATTTCAAGGGGCTTTTTTATGCTTAAAATGTTACAGAAAAACATATTTATACCCGATTTTTTAAGTTATCATTCAATATATTAGCTAACTAATTATTTTTTTGGTAATACAGATGAAAAAAATCTACTCAATTATACTTTTTGCTTCAATAAGTTTATCTATCAAAGCACAAACTGTGGTTATCCGCAATCAGGATATCGATAAAATGGTTAAAGCGGTTAATCAGGATTCTTTAAAGTCGTATATCTCAAAAATGGTTGCATTCGGCACAAGGAACACCTTAAGCGATATTAAAAGCAAAACCAAAGGCATTGGTGCAGCAAGAAACTGGGTAGTAAGCAAATTTAACCAGTTTGCAAAACAGGGCGATGGCCGGCTAACTGCCTATTTAGATACCACCACCTTTAAACCCGATGGCAAAAGAGTAGATCAGCCCACTTTATTGGGTAACGCTGTTGCCGTATTAAAAGGTACCGATGTAAACGATAAACGCGTATATGTGGTAAGCGGTCACCTCGATAGCCGGGTTACCGATGTAATGAACAGAACCAGCGATGCACCGGGCGCTAACGATGATGGCAGCGGTGTGGCCGGCGTAATTGAGGCCGCAAGGATTATGAGCCAGTATAAATTTGCTGCTACCATTATTTTTGTAGCCGTAAGTGGCGAAGAACAGTCTTTATTGGGATCGGGTTTTATGGCTGCAAAGGCAAAAAAAGAAAACTGGAATGTAGATGCCATGCTGAACAACGACATGATTGGCAGTAACAACAGCAGCGAAACCCAGATTATAGACAATACCAGGTTACGGGTTTTTAGTGAAGGCTTACCAGGTTACGAGTTAGATAAAAATGCAAAAAGCATCCGCCAGTTTGGTTTGGAAAATGACGGAAAAAGCCGTCAGCTGGCACGTTATGTTAAAGAAATCGGCGAGCGTTATGTAGATCAGCTCGAAGTAAAACTGATTTACAGGAACGACAGGTTTTTACGGGGCGGCGACCATACGCCATTTGTAGAAAATGGCTTTACCGCCGTGCGCATTACCGAAATGAACGAAAATTTCGACCACCAGCACCAGGATCTGAGAACAGAAAAAGGAATCAGGTATGGCGATTTACAGGAATTTATGGATTTTGAGTACCTGCGCAAAAACACCGGCGTAAATATTGCCGTTCTGGCCAATCTGGCGAAAGCACCATCTGTACCTGCCGAGGTAAAAGTAGATGTTAAAAACCTGAGCAATTCTACATATCTGTACTGGAAAGCGCCTGTAAATGGTACTGTAAAAGGCTATTATGTATTAATGCGCGAAACCAGCAGCCCGGTTTGGGAGAAGAAGTTTTTCACCACTGCCACCGAATTAAGATTGCCTTACAGTAAAGACAATTATTTATTTGCCGTACAAAGTGTTGGAAACGAAGACAATGAAAGTTTACCCGTTGTTCCGGGCATTGGCAGGTAAAAACATTTTAGGTTTTACCAATGTTTAAACTCAAATTTACAGCATGAAATTTAAACCGGTAGCTTTTATTGTTAATATAGCCATTACTTTGGGCGTAGGTGCCCTTGGTGGGTGGGCAACCGCTCAATCTGTTAAAACCTGGTACCCAACGCTCAACAAACCTTCTTTTAATCCTCCAAACTCGCTTTTTGCCCCGGTTTGGACAACACTTTACCTACTAATCGGCATTGCAGCTTACCTGGTTTGGGTTAAACGTGATAAAATAGTGCATTTTCCACGTACGGTAGCCATCTACCTCATCCAGTTAATTTTAAATTTAGCCTGGTAGTTCATTTTCTTTTACCTGCACGAAGTGGGTTTTGCCCTCGCCGAAATCATTTTACTGCTGCTGTTTATTGTAATCAATGCCATCACCTTTTATAAAATCAATAAATGGGCAGGATTAATATTTATTCCATATTTTATCTGGGTAAGTTTTGCAACATTTTTAACCTACAACATTTTCATATTGAACTGATTTTAAAAGAAAAACCCTTATTTTTAGGGGTGGTAACTTTTAAAAGATTTTTGCTGATCCTTTTCGTTTTGTACTGTAACCATTTGCAGGCGCAAAAAGTTGGCCTTGTGTTTAGTGGTGGAGGCGCAAAAGGATTGTCGCACATCGGTACCTTAAAAGCCCTTGAAGAGAACCATATCCCCATCGATTACATTACCGGAACCTCAATGGGCGGTATTGTGGGGGCCATGTATGCGGCAGGTTATAGCCCGAAACAAATTGAAGAAATTGCGCTCAGTAACGACTTTCAAAATTGGGTTAACGGACGGTACACCAGCGATTATACCTATTATTTTCAGAAAAATGCACCAAATGCCTCTATGCTTACTGCAAAAGTGGCTATCGATACCGGCTTCCATTTTAGTTTCCGCTCTAACCTCATTAACGATATCCCCCTAAATTTTGCTTTTTTAGAGCTTTTTTCTCAGGCCTCTGCCGTTTCTAAAGATAACTTCGATAACCTTTTTGTACCCTACCGCTGTATGGTGGCCGATGTATTGTCGCAAAAAAGCATCACCGTAAGTAAAGGCAGTTTGGCCGAAGCCGTAAGGGCTACCATGACTGTTCCCATTGTGTACCGCCCCATTAAACTCGACGGAAAATATGTTTTTGATGGTGGCCTGTACAATAATTTTCCTGCAGATGTAATGGAGAGGGATTTTAAACCCGATTTCGTAATCGGAGCCAACGTTTCTTCTAAAACCTATAACGAATACCCTAAAAATATCGACGACCGTTTAATGAACCGCTTTTTGGTGTATATGTTTCTTTCTAAATCAGATTCTACCATGATCGGCAAAAACGGGGTGTACATCCAGCCCGATCTGGCCAGTTACAGTGTAACCAATTTCGCACCGGTGGCAGAGCTGATTAAAAAGGGATACGATGCAACCATGGCCGATATGCCGAGAATTAAAGCTCTGATCAGCAAACGGGTAAGCGACGAAGAACTGGCAAAAAGAAGAGCAAAATTTAATGCAGGAAAACCTGAGTTAAAGTTTAGCAATGTTACCGTATCAGGTGTTAACGCACAGCAAAAAAAGTATGTGGAAAGGCTTTTTAAAAGCGACCAGAGCACTTTCGATCTCAAAGATATCAGGCGTGGTTATTATAAACTGGTTGCCGACCAGACTTTTGAAACTGTGTATCCTAAAATATCCTACCAGGCCGCAACTGATAGCTATACCTTTGAAGTAGTGGCACAACCCAAGAAAAGTTTTAAACTCGATCTGGGCGGTAATATTTCGACCAGGCCCATCAGCAATGTTTTTCTAGGTGCACAATACAATTACCTCAACAGAAAATCTTACACCTTTGGCACCAGCTTTTATTCAGGCCGTTTTTACGAATCTGTTCAGGTTAACGGCCGGGTAGATTATCCAACAAAACTCCCCTTATTTCTCGCTGCAGAACTAACTTATAACCACTGGAATTACTATAACACCAGTCAGATTTTTATCGAAAACCCCCGCCCCATTTATATCGAACAATCCGACCGGAAAATTGATCTGATGGTGGGTATGCCATTAAATTACAACACCAAAATTGTCCTTCACTCTACCTTTATCAACAATAGCGACCACTATAGTCCAAACAATACCTTTAACGTGGGCGATGTATTAGATGAAACCATTTTTAACGGTTTCAGGGGCACATTAAATTTTGAGAAAAACTCGCTCAACCGAAAACAATATGCCACAAACGGGCAGAGTTTTTCGTTAAGTATTAATTATACTACCGGTCGCGAAAATTACGATCCCGGCAATATTTTCCGCAATACCCCTGGCTTTGTTAAAGTCGCTGAATTTAGTCGTTTGCACCATTGGGGCAGTATAAAACTCACCCAGGAAAATTATTTTTTACACCTTAAAAAATATACATTAGGTTATATCGTAGAGGGAGTTATTTCCAATCAGCCACTATTTAGTAATTATTATGCTACCTTGTTAACCGCTCCGGCTTTTTATCCATTGCAAGACAGCAGATCGCTCTTCCTCGATAAATTCAGGGCGACTACTTATGCGGCCGGTGGAATAAAAAACATTTATAATGTTAAAAAAAATCTCGATTTTAGATTAGAAGGATATTTATTTTTGCCTCATAAAGAGTTTGAGCTGAATGGTTTCCAGAATGTAGATTATGCAAAAGCCATTACCAAATTACGTTATGCAGGTACGGCAGGTTTAGTTTATCATTCACCGCTTGGCCCCGTAAGCTTAAGTTATAATTTATATAATGATGCGATTAAAAGAAATGGTGTATTATTGCACATCGGTTATTTAATTTACAATAAACGTTCTATCGAATGAAACGAATCTTACTTTTATTATCCTTGTGTTTAATCGGTTTTTTTGGCTTTGCCCAAAATGCAGCCATCAACAATTTTCTGGTAAAAGAAAATCTGCTCAAAAATAATAAACTCGCCATTATTGCAGCCGATTCATTAAATACCCCAAATGAGAATATTAATGGCACCTACACCTTTAGCGTAAGTGGTTTTACACAAATCTTAAAGTTTAATGATGGTATTGCAGTACTGCCATTACCAATCGATAAATCTACATTTGTCTACATCAAACACCAGAACGATACCGGTACGCACAGCAAGCTGGTTTACGTGTATAAAAAAGATACCGATTTAAGTCCTTATGCAATTAACAGTTTATGGCTTTTTATCATCCCGATAGCACTGATCATTATTGCCTTTGCCTTCCGCAAACTCATTATATTTGTGGTAATTGTATTTTTGGTATTTGTTTATTTTAACCACAGCAACGGACTCAATCTTTCTACCTTTTTCGAAAGTATTTTTGATGGATTGAAGAATCTGGTCTGATGTTTTTCAATGATCAGCGTAAATTGTCATTGCGAGACGGCTTTTTCAGCGGCTAAGCAATCTTTACTGCAAGGTTTGAGAATTAAGCAAGTGTAAAAAAGAGAAACGAAAGTTGATTTGTAGTGCAGATTTTATTTATTTTTTTTTAGAAAAGCAGTGCTTGTAGTGCTTCAGTTCCGCCAGTCCCGCCCTTGGCTTAACCCCGATAAATAACCGATAAATTAAATTGAACTTCAATCGGGGTAACGCTGCCGGTCGGGTTTATTAAACATCAGTCCGTTACGAGGAATCCCAATTTAAAATGGTCTGTGGGGACACGAACCACGGCGATAGAATTTAAAATGGTCTGTGGGGACACAGACCATGGCGTTTGAGAAACAGACCATGGCGCTTGAGAAACAGACCATGGCGCTTGAGAAACAGACCATGGCGCTTAAGAAACAGACCATGGCGCTTGAGAAACAGACCATGGCGCTTGGGAAACAGACCATGGCGCTTGAGAAACAGACCATGGCGCTTGGGAAACAGACCATGGCGCTTGAGAAACAGACCATGGCGCTTGAGAAACAGACCATGGCGCTTAAGAAACAGACCATGGCGCTTGAGAAACAGACCATGGCGCTTGAGAAACAGACCATGGCGCTTGAGAAACAGACCATGGCGCTTGAGAAACAGACCATGGCGCTTGAGAAACAGACCATGGCGCTTGAGAAACTGTCCGTGTTAATCTGTGCATCTGTGGCAAATGAATTTAAGTAATCAATAAAAATAGGCTCGCGGATACACAAATCAAAGCTACATAGTTCCGTCATTTCGACCGCAGTGGAGAAATCTATAAAATAATTATTACGCACCCTAATTTATGCTAATATTTTTAGTAAATTTGTTCCATGGAAAATCTATATTTAGTATGTTTGGTTCCTCCGGTTTCTATTATAGAAGATATTGATGAGATCAGACACTACATTTCAGAGAAATTTAACGTACACGAATCGCTAAAGCGGCCGGCACACATTACTCTATATCCACCGGTTATGTTATCATCCCAGGAAGCCGAAAAACGTTTTTTCAAAGCCCTGGAAGATGCTTCTTTTAATGTTCCGTTTACACAAGTGCTTAAAAACTTCAATTCCTTTCCCGAACATACATTTTACCTTGATGTAGAACGCAACGAAGGCATTATGACCTTGGAAAAGCAGATTTCAAAAGAATTACAGCCCTTAAAACTAATTGAGAAAAAAGAAAAGTTTAATCCGCATTTAACTTTGGCTTTCAGAGATATAAAAGCAGTTTTTAAACAAATCGCAGATGATTTTAAAGACCGGAAATTTAAGCGCGAATTCTCCGTTTCTTCTTTTTCTGTTTATAAACACCAGAATAAAAGGTGGCAACCTTTTAAAGAATTTTCTTTTAAAGATCCGGCTACCAAACCTAAAGCATTAAGTCTTTTCGGTTAATTAAAACGGCATACCAATACCAAAGTTATACTGAATGAAACGATAGGTATCGGGGCCGTGTGTTGCATTATAATTATTTTTGAAATCTCTTGCACCGGTGAAAAACTTACTAATCACCCACTGATCGGATCCCGAAAACTGAGGATCTTTAAGTTTCAGGCCAACGTCAAATCTAAATACAAAATATTGCACATCGTACCTTAAGCCTAAGCCGGTACCTACAGCCAGTTGCTTAGCCAATTTACTCACCCTAAATATTGTTAGTTCATCTAATTCATCAAAGCCGGAACTAACCGATTCGTTTTTGCGAATATTCCAAACATTGCCTGCATCAACAAATGCTGCCCCCTTTAATGTAGCACCCAAAAAATTCTTGGCAACAGTGAAACGATATTCAAAATTTGTTTCAATCCGCATGGTACCCAATTGGTCTAATCCAAAAAATGCTTTTCGATATGCATCACTTGCGATCACTTCACGATTGTAATTACCTGGTCCAATCGTTCTAGCCTGCCAGGCCCTTACGCCACTAGATCCACCTGCAAAAAACTGTTTCTCAAAAGGAATACCAGTTAACACCGAATTTCCGTAAGCATAAGCCACGCCTGCATTTAAACGTGCAATAAACTGCCTTTCGCCCCCTAAATGCTTGTACCATCTTAAATCAACTTCCGGTCGCATATATTGATTAAATGGCAACCCCAAAATCTTGGCTGGATCATCATTGGCAGGATCATGTTTAGAGCCCGCTAATCTGGATATCCCCTGTAGCATATTACCTGCAATATCCATTCCTGCCCGTAAATACACAAAAGTTCTAAGCTGATTTAATTTGTCAGCGTTTAAAGTATAAGTATATTTCATACCTAGTGTTAAATCCTTTCGATCGAGCAGTGCAGAGTAATAAAGATTATTAAGCCTGGTAGCTAAATCGATATTTGCAGTATCCAAGTTACCAAAACGGTATTCAAAGTTTAATGGTGTAAAAGAGTGTAACTTTGATTTGGTTTCAAACCAATCATAAGTAACTGAGTTTATAAATATCCTCCTTACCGAAACATCTTTTTGTAGCGCATAAATGTAGCTTGATGCAAAAGTAGTGTGTGGCATTCCATTACCGCCCAGCACCGGATTGTAGAAAGGAATCATCAATCTTGGCACCGTAATACTTGCACTGATCGAAAAATCGCGCTGGTAAATATCACTGAATGGTTTAGCTCCATTGCCTATCCTGGATTGTAAACCACCTTTTACCTGAAGTTCGAACCGTTCAGCACCCCTGAAAATATTGTTATTGGTATAAGTATTACTTAAGTTAAAGCCTACTGTACCACCATTAAATGGTACCTCCCCCTCTACCCGGTTACTCATTACCTTTTGCGGAATAAGCTGGATTACAGTATTAACTTTATTTGACGTACTATCCCTTCTGAAATAATCGATTTTTACATTTTTAAAAATATTCAGCTCATATAAGCGATCATAAGTCAGGTTTTCATTGCGGATATCGTAAAGTTCGCCTTGTTTTAAAAAATCGTACCTCACAATCGGGTTTCTACGGTAACGTTTGGAGAAATCGGTAAAGATGATCCCGTTAATAGTATCCTTATTTAATTTATAACGCACAGAATCAGGAAAACCATCAGGGTTTGGTGCGATAATCATGTGGGTATAGCCTATATTAAACTGCTTATGCGGACCATCATTCGGATCAGTTACATTCAGGTTCAAATCAATTTTATTGGTTTTAGAAGTAGCTTCTGCACCATAAACGTCGAAATTTACATAAGGCCTTAAAAAATAGAAATAACCATTCTCTTTCATGATGCGGTAAATCTGTTCCCTTTCGTAGGTTAGAGAGTCCTCATCATATTGCATGCCCTTATGTAAATGCGTTACGCTTGCCTTATTGGATTCGTAAAGGTTTTTAATATTTGTATTTGGAATGGAATCAGTAAGTTTATCAATAAAGTAAGCCGGGCCTGGTTTGGCACTAAAAATTACTTCTGCTTTCTTATTCTCTACCTTGATCGCTGATGTTACCTCTGCCTGACGATATCCTTTACTTTTTAAAAATTTCTGTATCTGGGTTCTTGAAATCTCGACCAAAGTACTGTCCAAAATGGCTGGAGGTGTACCAAAAGGCTTAATATCAGTTGTTTTATACCTACCGTCTTTAGTATTAAACAGGTTATACAATGGCACCTGAATACTCAGTTTAGAAGCAGGCCTGAGATCTTTCTGAACATAATTATAAGCTTGCTCCTCAAATTTCTTGTCAACACTATCTATTGTAACCTTTTTTACGATCGATTGGTAGTCGGCAATGTATTTTGTTGATGAACAGGCCTGAATTAAAACAATAATAAATAGTAATATTGCAGTGCTTTTCAGTTTAATATTTATTAAGTATTGGTATGCTTTCAAAATCACAGATTAGTTTTATAAAGTCGTTACATCAAAAAAAATACCGTAAAGAGCATGGTTTATTTATTGTTGAAGGCATAAAATCCATAAAAGAATTTATTCAGTCAAGTTACCACATTCATACCATATTTTACAACAGCGAACAATACAATTTGTTACCCAAATTGCCCGCAAATATAAACTTATTTGAAGTAAACAACGTTGAATTAGACAAGATTAGTACGCTGCAAACGCCACAGGGCTTTTTAGCATTGGTTCATATCACTAAAAACAAGAAATTAGATCAGAAAGAATTGAAAAATCAGTTCACTTTGGTTTTAGATGGCGTGCAGGATCCGGGCAACATGGGCACTATTATACGCACCGCAGATTGGTTTGGTTTTAAAAACATCATTTGTTCTGCAGATTGTGTAGAAGTATTTAATCCCAAAACAGTACAGGCTACCATGGGCTCATTAGCGAGGGTAAATATTTTTGAGGCAGATTTACCTGCTTTTCTAAGTGATAATTCGCTGCCTGTATTCGGAGCGCTGTTAGATGGCGAATCAATTTATAAAACCCAATGGGGCAACGAGGGATTGGTAATTTTAGGTAATGAAGGGAAGGGAATTTCGCCGGAAGTGATTAAAAAAATAAATAAACCGGTTACCATTCCCAGGATTGGTGAAGCCGAATCGCTAAATGTGGCAGTAAGTGCTGCAATCTTTTGTGCTGAGTTAGTGCGAGTTCGAAATTAAATTGAGATATTATTTGCGGGCTAACTAATAATTGCTATTTTTGCAGCCTTGAATTTAAAGGTCGAGTGGCCGAGTGGCTAGGCAGAGGTCTGCAAAACCTTCTACAGCGGTTCGAATCCGCTCTCGACCTCCATTTGTACAAATAAAATATAATAAAAGGTTATTACCATGGCAGTTACCAGATTAAAAAGAAAAGACAGAAGAAATAAAAATACAGCTCACCAGGAGGTAGCATTTTTAAAGAGAGCAACTAACATTGAGTTAGGTAGCCGTTCTGCACAACCTAAAAACGATCAGTTAGCTAAAAACAATGCTGTTTTAGCTGGTTTAGCAAAATAGTTTTTAGAGAATCTAAAAAAACTTAAAGCATCCTTCTGATCAAAGGATGCTTTTTTTATGCCTTAAAATTTACTTGCAACTAAAAAGATTAAGACTCATCATGCTTTATCCTTAACTTTTTAATGGTCGTAATTCTTTATCCCACCTATTAACAATTGCCTCCCATTATTTAAGATTTCTGTACTTCCCAAGGCAAACAATCTCTCATTTATTAAGCCAATAATCAGGGAATTTGTTTATCTTGATAACAGAAAGCAGCTGTTTAAGCAATCGTAACCAGGCATTAACGTCAGAAGATAAAACTTAGATTAATATCTGATACGCTCATTTCTGATGGTGGTAATGACACAATAAAAATCGATAGCGTTTTTTTTTAAATAGCAATCAATTTCAGGAAATGATTTTCCACTAAAGCATGGATGAAATATGTTGAAGATTATTATCACAGGGTAAATCATAGCACCTGAAGATTCACTTGGGCGTACCTGGTTAACCAAAATTAAAATTATATGAAAATAAAATTTTACCTGACAATTTTATTAGGGCTATTCTCATCGTGCAATACTGCATCTTATATCTATAGAAAATCAGTGATAGGCCTAATACGTGATGATAAAACACCATTGCCTAATGTTTCTATAGTTTATGATTCACTGGATGTATTAAGTCCGAGAAATGTGACAACCAATAATAAAGGTCAATTTATATTACCAAAAATTGAAATGAAAAACTATCAAAATTTTATCAAATCTATTAAAGAAATTAATTCAATGATTATCATAAAGAAAAAAGGATATGATACAAAAAAAATTAACTTAAAAACCTATGATACGAATAAGGATACAATCGATATTGGTACAATTTATTTAAAAGTAAACAATCAAACTCAGTAAATCTATGGTAACCTTAAAAATATATTAGGGCTTATTGGTTAAACTTAAATTCGGGTTATTTTAGTATGAGATCAATAATGATATTTTTTATCGTGATTTTGTTTGCGTGTTCATCAAAATCACCATCATATATACAGGGATACATATACAATGAAGGGAGAAATCCGTTAAAAGGAATTAAAGTTGTAGATCCTAATAACAAAACTGTATTTTCTATTACCAATGATCAAGGATACTTCAGAATAAATCAAATGATAAATGGACGATACCTTGATGTAATTATTAAAAGCAAAAAAATAGGTTCAGTTTATATTGCAAGAATACATCCAGAAAAAGGCGTGAATTATGCTTTTATAGAAGGAAGAAACGATACATTATTTATAAGCCTAAAAGAAGAAAAAATAATTAGTCAATAAATTAACAAAGGATACCTCAAAATAAAAGTATAATAATCTAAAAAGAAAATTAAATATTTTAACTGGCGTGGTAATATCAATGAAATCAAGTAAACTTGTAATCGATTAACAGGGCCATAAGGTATGCTTTTTTCTAAAATTTAACCTGATTGCATAGAACAAGCTACTAAACCAATTCTTTACAGATACTTTTAATCAATCCTGGTCCTTCGTAGATAAAACCGGTATATAACTGCACCAAAGAAGCGCCGGCATCTAACTTTTCTTTGGCATCTTTAGCCGAATGGATACCACCCACACCGATAATAGGAAAAGCTTTATTGGATTTTTCTGAAAGGTAGCGGATTACTTCGGTAGAGCGTTCTTTAACAGGTTTACCACTCAAACCACCTGTTTCGGTTTTTATTTCCTGAGCTGTAGCTAAATTCTCCCTGCTAATGGTGGTATTGGTTGCAATAATGCCTGCAATTTTGGTTTCAGCAACAATTTCGATGATGTCATCCAGTTGTGCATCAGTTAAATCCGGTGCTATTTTTAATAAAATCGGGCGTGAAATATCATTTTTACGGTTGCGCTGCTGTAAAGTATTCAGAATCTTTTTAAGTGGTTCTTTTTCCTGCAGCTCACGCAGGCCCGGGGTATTTGGCGAACTTACATTTACCACAAAATAATCTACCACATCAAACAAACGGTCGAAACATTTAATGTAATCGCTTACCGCATCTTCATTTGGGGTAGCCTTGTTTTTGCCGATGTTTCCACCCACAACAATATCGGGATGTTTATCTTTTAGCAAGCGTAAACGCTCGGCCATTACATCCACGCCTTTATTGTTAAAACCCATCCGGTTAATCAGCGCTTCATCGTTAGGTAAGCGAAACATACGGGGTTTATCATTACCAGGCTGAGGCATTGGGGTAACCGTGCCTACTTCGATAAAACCGAAACCTAAATTGCTGAGTGGCTCCACATATTCGCCATTTTTATCAAATCCGGCAGCCAGGCCCACAGGGTTTCTAAACTTTATGCCAAAAACTTCGCGTTCTAAACCTTTAATGTGAACATCAAAGCTGCTTCTGATAATGGTTTTACCCAATGGAAACTTATCATTAAACCATTTTAACCGCTTTACGACAAAATAATGTACGTTTTCAGGGTCAAATTTAAAGAATAGTGGTTTAATAAGGCGATACATGCCACGAAGATAAGAACTTAATACAAATTATGGAAGATTGAAAATGGAAAATGGATGATGAACCTTTCATAACACGTAAGTTTAATAGTAATTATAAAAGGTTCATTAGTTCAATGGCCATTCGTTTATTGGTCAGGGTGGATAAATATTAGTATAATATCCAACGTTTGGTGATGGCTTGACTTTCATAAAAGATAATCACCGATAATCAATTTTCAATTACCAACGCCCCACTTGCGACAGGTATTTGTGCCATCAACTATGAACCATCAAACCATGAACCCAGGCACCCTACCTACTTACGAATAAACCAATGACCAATCCTCCTAATATGCTGCCGTAAACTGCTCCCTGTGGTGGGCCTTACTTTCCAATTCATCAGCAATAACGATCGCTAAATCTTCAACCGAAAGAATAGAGCGGCCTTCGTCGTTAAAAACGGGACTGGTTTTACCTAAACGGTATTTCCCTGTACGACCGGTGGTAATTCCCTGGTGCATTTCAATCGCCGGACTAAAAAACAACCAATCTAATTCGGTTTCCTGTTTTAAGGTATTAAAGTAATCTCTTACTGCAGTTGCGCCTGGTTTATATTCTGCAGGGAAATCTGGTCCATCCACAATCTGGTGTCCATCGATTTGTAAAGTACCTGCACCGCCGATAAAAATGTAACGCTTAACACCAGCTACTTTTACTGCTTTCTGGATGGCTTCTGCGCCCTCTACGGTATCATTATACAAATTGGGATTAGTCCAGCCGGCATTGAATGCACTTACCACGGCATCTGCACCTTTTAAAGCCTCAGCCAGTTTTTCTGTATCCAGAACATCAGCGGCAACTTTACTTACTTTGGCATCACTATTTTCAATTTTTGCAGTATCACGTGCAATGGCGGTTACTTCGTTTCCACGGCTTACCAATTCGTTTAAGATGGCTTTACCTACAAAGCCTGATGCTCCAATTAATGCTACTTTCATGTTATTCAATTTTTAATTTATAAATCTGTTTTTAAATTGTAATATTTTTTATTACAGTTATTAACAAAAAATTTTTATTCAAATTTTAATGCAAAATCTGCCAGTGTCTGTTTCGATAAATTATCAATTAATGCATTCTCTGCGTCGCTGTAAAGCGAGTCTAAATGTTGGTTGATCTGTCTTCCAACCGGGCATTTCGGATTTGGCTCATTTTTGCTCTGGCCCAAAACATGATTGCTTCTTACTGCTTTATAAACATCGCCCAAATTGATATCTGAAGCATTTTTAGCCAGAAATGAACCTCCACCCTTTCCTTCTTTACTATCAACGAAACCATGTTTACGCAAATTCATAATTTCTTTGCGCACTAAAACAGGATTTATATTGATACTTCCTGCCAGATATTCGGAACTCACCACACCACCTTTCGCCTCATTTAGCAAAGTTAAAATGTGTAAGGAAATGGGAAACCGGCTGCTGCTCATTCTGTAATTATTTTTATTACAGTACAAAGGTAAGAAGGTTTTATTGAAATCAAAATTTATTTTGTAATTCCGCGATCAAAGATTTTCATTGCATTCAGAATTACAGGAAAAAGGAGCGGTATCCCCTATTTAAGTTTCCCCCTAAAAAAAGCCTTTAAATTTCGTACTTTTGCAGCCGAAATGATTTCAATAAATAATTTAACATTCCTGATTGGCTCAAGGGCCTTGTACGATGACGCGAACTGGCACATTAAACCCGGCGATAGAGCAGGCTTAATTGGTGCCAACGGAACAGGAAAATCAACACTTTTAAAAATAATTGTAGGCGAATATGCTCCGACTTCGGGTACCGTTTCTATGTCGAAAGACTTGAAAATCGGTTACTTAAATCAGGATTTACTTTCTTACGAATCACACCATAGCATTTTGCACGTGGCCATGGAAGCTTTTGAGCGCCAGAACCAGCTGCACGATGAAATTGAAGAACTGCTTAAAAAAATCGAAACCGATTATAGCGAAGAGGTTTTATTTAAACTGAGCGATAAACAACAGGAATTTGAAGCTTTAGACGGTTATAATATCGAATATCGTGCAAATGAAATCCTGGCCGGTTTAGGTTTCAGCACGGCTGATCAGTTGCGTCCGTTAAATACCTTCTCGGGAGGTTGGCGGATGCGTGTAATGCTGGCCAAAATTTTATTGCAAACACCTGATATCCTTTTACTGGATGAGCCGACCAACCACATGGATTTACCTTCCATTAAATGGCTGGAAAATTATTTAATGGGTTTTGAAGGAGCGATTGTAATTGTATCTCACGACAGGTATTTTCTGGATAAAATTGTAAACCGTACGGTAGAATCGCGTAAGGGGAAATTAACCGTGTATGCGGGTAATTATAGCTTTTATGTAGAGGAAAAGGCTTTACGCGGCGAAATCCAGAAAGGTGAATTTAAAAACCAGCAGGCTAAAATTAAGCAGGAAGAGCGTTTAATTGAACGTTTCAAGGCTAAAGCTTCTAAAGCAAAAATGGCGCAGTCGCGGATGAAGGCTTTGGATAAAATGGAGCGCATTGATGATGTGGATGATGATAACCCAACGGTAAACTTTGCGTTTAAATTTTCTAAACCCTCGGGCAGGCACGTGGTGCGCATTGAGCACGCCAATAAAAGCTATCCGAATGTACATATTTTAGACGATGCAGAGGGTGTAATCGAAAAAGGCGATAAAATTGCCCTGATCGGAGCAAACGGTAAAGGTAAATCTACCCTGTTGAGAATGATTGCAGGTGCCGAAAAATTTGAGGGTTTCTGTGAAACAGGTCATAATGTAACGACTACTTTCTTTGCGCAGCACCAGTTAGAATCGCTACACCTCGAAAATTCTATTTTAGAAGAATTACAGGCTTTTGCACCAAAACATACCGATACCGAATTACGGAGCATTTTAGGCTGTTTCCTGTTTACTGGTGATGATGTTTTCAAAAAAATAAAAGTGCTTTCAGGAGGTGAAAAATCGCGTGTGGCACTGGCGAAATCATTAACAACCGATTCGAACTTCCTGATTCTGGATGAGCCTACCAACCACCTGGATATCCAGTCGGTTAACATCCTGATCCAGGCTTTGCAACAGTTTGAAGGTACTTTTATTGCCGTATCTCACGATAGGTATTTCCTTGATAATGTAGCCAATAAAATCTGGTTTATTGAAGGCGAAAAAATTAAACAATATCCTGGTACTTACGCCGAATATGAAGAGTGGAACAGCAAACGCATTATTCCTGTGGCTAAACCTATTCCGGTTAAAATGCCTGAAAAACAAAAGGAAGCACCAAAACCTGCAACACCAAATACCATTAATCAGTTAAAAAAACTGAATGATGAGCTACAAAAAACAGAAAAACTGATTGCTGAGCTGGAACAAAATGTTAAAGACATTGAAGCAGAACTAGCTGATGAGCAAGTTTATAGCAAAGCAGATAAACTGGCAGAAACCAATAAACGTTATTTAGCAGTTAAAGACGATTTAGATAACAATCAAACTAAATGGGAAACCCTGGCCGCCGAAATTATGGAGCTGGAGGGTTAGTCTAACCTGAAGTTTTGTTCAGATACACAGCCGTCCCGATTTACATCGGGACGGTTTTTTTTTTGCATTTTTTTTTGCCACGGAGACACGGATTGGCACGGAAAGAATAAACCCTTCGTTTCTTCATCTCGATTGAAGCGCAGCGGAACAGAGAGATCTACTTCGAGACAGATTTCTCGGCTAAGCTGCGCTCTGCTCGAAATGATGTATTGAGGGAAGGCGTGCTCAAAAAACAAATCCTCCGTGTTAATCCGCGCATCCGTGGCCTATTTCAAAAAACATAATAACTATGTGTCAGATAGAAATATCCGACACCACGCAGATATTTTGCCACTTCCCAATAAAACTTTACTTTTAACCATGCAAAAATTAATAATTCCGGTTTTATTTTTCCTCTCTACTTTGGCTTTTGCGCAAAACGATCAGAAGTTTACCAGCGAGAATAAAATTTATCTTCCAAATATTAAAACCGTGCTTTGCTACAACAGTAATAAAGAACAAAGCATACCGGTAATTATGCTTAATTCGTCAGAAACCATCACTTTTTCTTTCGACGATCTGCTTGCCGGAACCCAAAACTACTGGTACACCATTGAGCACTGCAGTGCAGAATGGCAACCTTCGCAGATTTCGAGCATTGATTATTTAGGCAGTTTTAACGACGATCGCATCATAAATTACCGTTATTCATCCAACACCACCCGAAAATATACCCATTACGAAATCAGCTTGCCCAATACGCAGATCCAGCCTAAAATTGGGGGGAATTATGTGTTAAAAGTGTACCTGGATGGCGACAAAAATAAACCCGTAATTTCGCAGCGTTTTTATGTGCTCGATAGTCAGGTGGCTGTAGCTGCAGAGGTAACCAACTCGCTGCAGGTAGAAAACAGGAATTACAAGCAGAAAATCAATTTTACCATTAACCATACCTTCCCGATCCAAAACCCCTATCAGGATTTAAAAGCTGTGGTGATGCAGAATTTTAACCCCAATACCAGTCAGCTGAATACAAAGCCTTCTTTTGTAAGGCCCAATCAACTGGTTTATAACGACCTTAATACGAACGATTTCTGGGGAGATAATGAATTCAGGAAATTTGATACCCGGAGCTTAAGGTATAAAGCTGATAATGTTAAAGATATTTATCGCGATAACGAATCGGTAAACGTGATGCTTTTTCAGGATGCACCAAGAACGGCAGGTGCTTTCGCCAACCAGTACGATGAAAACGGAAACTTTTTTATCCGCAATACCGATGGACGTGACGATAAAACAGAATCAGAATATATGGGCGTGCTGTTTACTTTAAATACTCCTGCCCCCAGCGCAAACGGAGATGCTTATGTGGTGGGCCGCTTTAACAATTACACCATGAGCAGCGAAAACAAGCTCCTTTACGATGCCAACAGAAAGCAGTTTTATGGCAATATCCTGCTTAAACAAGGATTATACGATTATGAATACGCCTGGTTTAACAAAGACACCAAAGTAATGGAAACCAGGTTTTTCGAAGGTGCATTCTTCCAGACGGAAAACAGCTACCAGATATTTGTTTACTACCGCCGCCCCGGTGCCCGTTGGGATACACTAATCGGCTTCGCCAATTTAAGCAATAAGGTAACCGACAGAAGATAAGCAATTTCTACAGCGCATATTAATTGTCAACTTGACTTTTAATGTTACAATACTTACCTTTATTGTTACATTAATTTTCTTTGTTTTAAATGTGGTTATTTACTTTAGTATTTCAGAATTAACCAGATAAATACTAAGAAAGTATTGTTTCTAACCAATAATTATGTTTAAGAAGTTAATTGCCGCTGCATTAATCATCAGTCCCTGTGTGCAAATTTTTGCGCAAAACTCAACCGGTTCGTACACCCAATCCATTAACGGAACCAAATTAAAATTCGATATGCAGGCCATTCCGGCAGGTAAATTTAAAATGGGAAGTAAAGCAGGTAAAGCTGATGAACAACCAGTACACGAAGTTAAACTCGATGCTTTCTGGATCGGGAAACATGAAGTAACCTGGGATATTTTCGAACCTTTTCTTTACCGCGATTACGAAAAAAAAGCCAGTGAAGGCGCTATACCAGCTGAAGTTGATGCCGTAACCCGCCCAACCAAACCTTATCTGGACATGACCTTTGGCATGGGCAAAGAGCATCAGCCGGCAGTAGCCATGACCCAATACAACGCCATCCAGTTTTGTAAATGGCTGTATGTGCGCACCGGTGTATTTTACCGTTTACCAACCGAGGCCGAATGGGAATATGCCTGCAAAGCGGGAAGCGAAACCGCTTATTCTTTTGGGAACGATGCTTCCAAACTGGATGATTATGCCTGGTTTAAGGATAACAGCAATAATAAAACCCATCAGGTAGGATTGAAAAAACCAAATGCGTGGGGTTTGTTCGATATGCACGGAAATGTTAGCGAATGGACTTACGACCAGTACATTGCCGATTTTTATAGCAAAGACAAAACCACTGAAAACCCGGTAGCCAAGCCCGAAAAACTTTATCCAAATGCGGTTCGTGGTGGTTCTTATGATGAAAAACCAGAAAATCTGACCTCAACAGCAAGACTGGCTTCCGATCCATCATGGAAACAACTTGATCCACAAATTCCTAAAAGCAACTGGTGGTTCCCTGAAGCGCCATTTGTAGGCATGCGTTTAGTACGACCAGCTAAAACGCCATCAAAAGAAGAAATCGATGCTTATTATAACAAACAACCTATAAAAGACTTTTAACCAACCATCTAACCAAAACAAAAAACTAAACACATGAAAAAACCAATCAACCAACAAGATCGTCGAGATTTTTTAAAAGCAACCGCCATGCTTGCCGGCGGAGCCATGTTAAGCAGCATCCCACTGGCCGGCGCTTACGCATCAGGATCAGATACCATTAAAATAGCCCTAATTGGTTGTGGCGATCGTGGTACCGGAGCAGCTTTTCAGGCATTGAGCACCAAATTCAACATTAAACTGGTAGCCATGGCCGATGCCTTTCAGGATCGTTTGGATAGCAGTTATCAATCATTAAGCTCGAAATTCGGGGCAAAAATAGATGTTCCTAAAGAACGCCAGTTTGTAGGTTTCGATGCTTATTTAAAAGCCATTCCATTGGCCGATGTGGTGCTGTTAACCACCCCTCCGGGTTTCCGTCCTATCCATTTCGAAGAAGCGGTAAAACAGAATAAACAGATCTTTATGGAAAAACCGGTTGCAGTTGATGCACCGGGAATCAGAAAGGTTTTAGCCGCTGCCGAAGAGGCCAAAAAGAAAAAATTAAACGTGGTAGTGGGTTTACAGCGCCGTTATCAAACCAATTACCGCGAGTCGATGAAACGCATTAACGATGGCGCTATTGGCGATATCATGTCGGGCCAGGTGTATTGGAACAGCGGTGGGGTTTGGGTTCGTCCACGCACGGCAAACCAAACCGAAATGGAATACCAGATGCGAAACTGGTATTATTTCAACTGGTTATGCGGCGATCACATTGTAGAGCAGCACGTACACAATATCGATATTGCCAACTGGATCAAAAATGCACACCCGGTTTCAGTACAGGGAACAGGAAGCCGTGCCTGGAGAACCGGCAAAGATTATGGCGAAATTTATGATAACCACTCCATCGAGTTAACTTATGCCGATGGTGCCGTAATCAACAGCCAGTGCAGGCATTTTGAAGGCATCAGCAACCGTGTGGATGAAAGTTTCCAGGGCACAAAAGGTAAAATTTACCTGTCGGGAAGTAACCAGGCCATTATGAAAGATTATAAAGGCAAGGAATTGTATAACCACAATACCAAAGGCAACGCCAATCCTTACCAAACCGAACACGACGAGCTGTTCGATGCAGTTTCTAAAGGAGAATATAAATTCAGCAATGTAGATTACGCTGCAACCAGCACGTTCTCTGCCATTATTGGCCGTTATGCTACCTACTCTGGTCAAACCATTAAGTGGGACGAAGCATTAGCCGCCAACAACAGTTTATTGCCTGAGCGTTTTGCCTGGGATGCCAACCCAAGGTTAATGCCTGATGCAAATGGTTTATACCCTATCGCTATGCCAGGACAGGCAAAAGTGCTTTAATTCTAAAAGATGCGTTATAGATTTTTGTTTCTCCTGCTACCGTTGATGCTGGCTTTTTCCTGGAAGGAAGAAATCAGGCAGTATAAAATCAATGGTTATGCTCAGGGAACCGATTATGCTATAATGTATTATGCCAATGATAGTTTGGCGACAAAACAGGGTATCGACAGTTTATTAAATGAAATTGATTTATCGATGTCGCTTTACAAAAAGGGATCATTGATAAATCAGTTTAACGCCACCGAAAAGCAGCTCAAAGCCGATCGTTTCATGAACGATGTGCTCAAAAGAAGTTTTGAGATCAATGAAGATACCAAAGGCATTTTCGATATTACGGTAGCTCCCCTGGTACAGGCATGGGGCTTCGGACCGAAAGAGGAAAAATCAGAACCTGATCCCGCTACCATTAAATCGATCCTGAATTGTGTGGGCATGAAAAACCTGAAATTAAAGGATGGATGGCTCAGCAAATCAAAACCTTGCATACACATCGATTTAAATGGAATTGCACAGGGTTACAGCGTCGATTTAATTGCCGCTTATCTCGAGCAAAAAGGAATTAAACAATATGTTGCCGAACTGGGTGGCGAAATCAGGATTTCAGGTCCGAAACCCAATGGTGAAACCATGAAAATTGGTATCGAAGGACCTGATAAAGACGGAACGCCGGTGATCAGGCACATTGCGGCAATTAATTCCGGAGCCATCACTACTTCGGGCAATTACCGGAAATTCCACCAGAGCGGAAGGAAAAAAATTTCGCACCTGATTGATCCTAAAACCGGTTATCCTTTAGATAATGAAATGATCAGTGTTACGGTTTATGCCAATGATGCCATTACTGCCGATGGCTACGATAATGCCTTAATGGCCATGCACCTTAAAGATGCCATGGCTTTTGTAGAAAGCAGAAAAAATCTTGAAGCTTATTTTGTATATCACCAAAAAGATGGCAAAGTAGCCGATACGCTAACAACAGGATTTAAAAAATTAATTACACGCTGATATCTGTTAAAATCAAACCGATGAAAAGAAGTGAATTTATAAGAAATAGCCTGCTTACTGCCGGTGCCATTACCACAGGAACAGGATTTACCAACACCTTTGCTGTTGAAAAACAAGATACAAGCCTAAGTGACAAAACGTTCAACCTTGATTATGCACCGCACCAGGGCATGTTCGAGAACCATGCGGGCAAGAGTTTTTTAGATCAGATCCAGTTTATGTACGATAAAGGTTTCCGTTCTATTGAAGATAATGGCTACCTTGGTCGTTCTGTTGAAGAACAGGAAAAAATCGGCAATTTACTGGCGAAACTGGGCATGCGCATGGGTGTTTTCGTGGTAGATGGCGGCGATAACTGGAAAACCTCTTTAACTACAGGCAAAAAGGAATTCAAGGATAAATTTATCGAGACCTGCAAAAAATCGGTCGAAGCGGCTAAACGCTGCAATGCCAAATGGCTTACCGTGGTTCCTGGCTTTTATGAAAGGAATTTACCCTACGGCAACCAGTTTGCCAATGTAATTGATGCCATGCGTGCCGGTGCCGAAATTTTCGAACCGCATGGATTGATTATGGTGCTGGAAACATTGAGCGATACCCCGGAACTTTTCCTGCAGAAAACCAACGAAACGTATGCGGTTTGCAAGGCGGTTAAAAGTCCTTCGTGTAAAATCCTTTACGATATTTACCACATGCAGCGCACCGAAGGCGATTTAATTAAAACCATCGACCGCTGCTGGGATGAAATTGCCTACATCCAGATTGGTGATAACCCGGGCCGGAAAGAACCAACAACCGGGGAAATTAATTATAAAAACCTGTTTAAACATTTACACCAGAAAGGCTATAAGGGCGTGATGGGTATGGAGCATGGTAATTCTAAAACCGGAAAAGAAGGCGAACTGGCAGTAATTTCGGCATATCGGGCTGAGGATAATTTTTTGTAGTATGTTAGGAATTTATATTGTTTATAAAACTAATTAAGATCACCTTTGCCAAGGTCTGTGTCCCCACAGACCTCTATCTAATTATAATTTCAATCCGATCCGTTTGATAAATATTCTTTGAGGACATGGACCATGGGCTTAACAAAGGTTCAAAACTAAAATGATTTGGAAAGCAGGTTTCTACAGATTCGGTTCCGGCAGTCCTGCGCTACACTTTATCCCGATGTAAGTGCACTGCCAATTTGATCGGATCAAAAACCGGGATGTTCGTTCCGATCAGGTTTATTTAATTCAGGGCAGTGCTGTGATTAGGGGTTTCTTTGCAGACGCCAATAGCCCTGTAAAATCATTTACTCCGATCCGAAATAATATTATCATGAGAAAAATCGTCATCTCGACAGAAGTACAATCCCGAATATTCGGGAGAGAGATCTCTGAACTATGCTAAAAGATTTCTCCACTGCGGTCGAAATTACGATTTATCGAAGAAGCAAACCATGGAGATAGTTTAAAAAGTCCGTGGTCTGTGTCTCCACAAACCACTCATAAATCTCTTAGAACCTCCTACCCCACCTTCAACACCCAAACCGATACACTACCTGCATTGCAATGAAATTCCGCCCGGCCGTTTTCATCAATCACCACCCCCTGCTCCCTATAACCTAGCGCATCCACAAAAGTTTTTCCGGCAAAATGCTTACCTACTTCCATTTCCTTAAAACCTTCTTCACCTGTGCTTAATAATACCGCGAGTCCGCTGTTTTCGTGCTCCTCATCCCCTGCCCTTGTCCAGCCTACACAATTGCCGTGATCAAAATAATCGCGCTGTTCTCCATAAGCTAAAGCGGTGCGGATTTTACTCATCGTTTCTACCGCAGGGATGGCAACCAGTTCTACATGTACCTCATCTCCATTTTTATCTTTATCATCATAAATACCGCCATATAAATCAGGGAAAAACAAACAGGGAATGCCTTGCAAACGCAATAAAATCATGGCGTAAGCCAACGGCCTGAACCAAAAATCGACATAAGATTCCAGTGCCTGTAAAGGTTGCGAATCGTGGTTATCCACAAAAGTAACCGCCAGTTCGGGCTTCACCTCAACCAAAGTATCCTTAAAAATGTTTCGCATATCGAAACTTTCGTCCTTACTGGCCACAAAAAAATTATGGTGCAAAAGCGAATCAAATATCTGCGTGCGGCCGCCCGTAAGCTCAATGTATGCCAGCTGTCCTTCTATATCCACCACGTTCCAGTCTTCGGCAACGATGAAAAACTCACGGTTAAATTTCTGGTTCAGATGATCAATCCATTCGGTTATAAAACCCGGGTTAATGTGTTTCACCGCATCTAACCTAAAGCCATCCACTTTAGTTGTTTCTACTATCCATTCGCCCCAGTATTTCAGTTCTTCTACCACAGCACGGTTGCGGTAATCAATGTCGTTAAACATCAGGTAATCGTAATTGCCCAGCTCGGTTGACGGTACTTCTTCAAAACCTTCGCCTACCTCATTCTGAATGGAGTAAATGGCTGGTTTTTGAAGATCTTCTGCCCAATCTACCCCGCTAAAACAATTGTGGTCCCATATAAATTCAGAATACTTGCCTTTTCGCCCCGGGAAGGTAAACTTTGTCCAGGCTTCTATTTCAAAAACATCGCTGGTAAATTCGTTTCTGTTATCAGGATTTACCGTTCTTACCTTAACTTTTTCCACTTCATCGCCACTGGCCTTATGGTTAAAAACGGCATCCGCTAAAGCGTTTATGCCATGATCATGCAGCGCGCCCACGGCCTTTATATATTCGTCTTTTGATCCGTACCTGGTATTCACCCCGCCCTTTTGGTCAAACTCACCCAAATCAAATAAATCATAAGTGGCATAGCCTACATCGTAAGCGGCATTGTTTGATTTATAAGCCGGTGGAAGCCAGACAGCAGTAATCCCTGTTTCTTTTAAGTGTGCGGCTTCGGAAGCTACTTTAGTCCACAAATTTTGTTCTTCGTTATAGTACCAATGAAAAAACTGGAGCAGGGTTTGGTTTTGCATTAATTTGATTTTTTATGATAACAGGATTGGGATTGAATTGTTTTTTGATTACCCGCCGCTGACTTTACGCCCTGATGAAGATTATAATTTCTACAGCGGTATGTAATCCTCAGAAAAATCCCATTTAAATCTGCCGGAATCTATTTTGAGTAAGATTTAACACGCATTTTTGTTACTTTTGCGCTTAAATGAGCTTAAAAAAGAAATTCGCGAGAGAAAGTTTTACCATCATGAACGAGTTGGTACTGCCAAATGATACCAATACTTTAAATAACCTGATGGGCGGCCGCTTGCTGCACTGGATGGATATTGCGGCGGCTATTTCTGCTCAGAAACATTGTAACCGCATTGTAGTTACGGCTTCCGTTGATAATGTATCATTTAAACATCCCATTAAATTAGGCGATGTAATAACCATTGAAGCTAAAGTGACCAGGGCATTTAATACTTCTGTAGAGGTGCGTCTGGATGTGTGGGCGGAGAATATCCCGAGCGGTGCCCGCCAGAAAAGTAACGAAGCCTATTATACTTTTGTTGCGGTAGATCAGAGTGCGCGGACCATTCCGGTGCCAGAAGTGATCCCCGAATCTGCAGAGGAAATTGAATTATTTGACGGAGCCCTGCGCCGCAGGCAGTTGCGACTGGTTTTAGGTGGAAAAATGAGTCCGGATGATGCCAGCGAATTAAAAGCTCTTTTTTTTAAAGCATAATTTTTACATTAAATTCTGTTTGCTTGCCTTGATTGTTTTATTTTAGCGGCTTACCTACGCTGAAAAATATGACAACTTATACCATTCTTATTATTTTAAGCGGATTAGTAATTTTTTCTTATCTGTTTGATTTAGTGGCCAGTAAAACCAAAGTGCCGTCGGTTTTATTGCTGCTTTTATTGGGTATCGGTTTACGTTTCCTTGTCGATTATCTTAAAATACAGACCTTTAATTTTCTATCCATCCTGCCTACTTTAGGTACAGTGGGTTTAATTCTGATTGTTTTTGAAGGCTCGCTCGAACTCAAGTACGATCAGCAGAAAAACAAGATCATCAAAAGTGCATTCTTATCGGCCTTAACCATTTTGCTGGGTACCATTAGTGTAATTACCACCATTATTTATCAGATTACCCACCACGATTTATATACCTGTATTGCCAATGCCATCCCTTTTAGTGTAATCAGTTCGGCCATTGCCATACCATCTGCAGCGGCATTGAGCAATAAGGATAAAGAGTTTGTGATTTACGAATCTTCTTTCTCTGATATCCTGGGGATCATTATTTTTAATTTCACCATTACCAACCATTCCATCAATACCTCCGCATTTATTGGCCTGGGCTTAAGTACCTTCCTCATCCTTTTGCTATCGGCCATTGCCTGTGTGGTGCTGCTGTATATTATGGGCCGGCTGGTACACCACATTAAATTCTTCCTGATTATTGCCATACTGATCCTGGTTTATGCCATCGGTCAGTCTTACCACCTGTCCTCCCTTGTGCTGATTTTGAGTACGGGTTTATTCCTGAACAATGCCGATACCATCCGGCACGCCTGGTTCAGGAGCATCTTTTTATACAAGAATTTAACGGCTGATTTATCTCAGCTTTACCAGTTATCGGCAGAAAGTGCTTTTATTCTCCGTACTTTTTTCTTTGTTATTTTCGGCTTTACCATGAATATAGGTGAGCTGAACAATAAGATTGTACTGGCCAATGGCTTTTTTATTTTGATCTCGATTTATATCATCCGCATCCTCTTCCTCAAGATATTCAAAAAGGAAAGCCTGAGTCCGATTTTGTACATCGCCCCCCGCGGACTGATCAGCATTTTGCTTTACTTTAACCTGCCTGCATCATTAAAAATCCAGGAAGTGGGTACGCCGTTTTTGTTCCTGGTGGTATTGGGCTCGAGTATTGTAATGACACTGGGGATTACTCTAAGTAAGAGAAACAGACTGGTTTAGTAGTTTATTAGTTCATTGGTCATTAGGTAATTGGTTAATTGGTTAACTGCATAAATTGGTTAATTGGTTAACTGAAGCCAAACCGCTCACGCAATACACCTAATGTCCTGCCCCTATCGCTTAATTGTAGACGAAATGTTTTTCATTTTTCGCAGTTCGGCCAGAACATCGGGGTTTGCCTGGTAATAAATGGAATAATAACTGAGTTCGTTTAACTCACCTGATTCTTTTTGATAAAGATTAAACCTGGCCACATTAGGGTTAATGGCATGGATGGGTAGCGCAACAGCGTTAGCAATTGCAGTAAAAATAACAGAGAAAAACGTGGTTCCGGCTTCTTCTTCTAATGTTGGTGCTTCTTTACCCCATTTATCTACCAATTTGCCACGCTTATCTATTGTGTATTGATCAGGGTTTTGCGTACCTATTTTGATCAGGTTCATTCCCCTGTAACCTTTTTTTATCGTGCGGATCTGTACGGTTTTGATTTCGTTTAAGGGGACGGTAACAAATTCGCCATCGTGATTTAGAATCACCTGAGTTGAATCTACCTTATATAAAATTCCTTTTTGCTTACCGTGTTTGGTTTTTAAAACGGCGATGTAAGGTTTCACATTTTGCGCCATGGTAAGGCTTAGAGAGAGGAAAAAAGCGATGGTAAAACATATAGACTTTTTCATATTAGGGTTTGGTAGTTGGTTAATTGTATAAATTGGTTAATTGATTAATTGTCTAAATCGGTTAACTGAGGGCAAACTTCAAACCGGTAAATCAACTCAAAACTCAGGACTAAACACCTAAGGTTTATCAATATAGTAAGCTTTGGAATAGATTTCCAGTTTTTTATACTCAGCGGCAAATAATTTTTCATCTTTATTCACCCTTAAAAACATTTTTTTTGCTTTAAGTTCAGCAATCAGTCCGTAAGTTGTACCCACCGATGCGCCTAAAGTGGTAGCGGCCAAAAATGTTACAAGTTGCTCGTCGCCAGATCCACTATTGTTATCTGTAAAAGCCAAAGAGCCAATTGCCGCACCAGCAAGTGTCCCGATCAGAAATCCTTTGCCGGTAGTAATGCCCCTTTTCTTTAAGCGGATGCTGATGATGTTTTTAGCACGGAGCATAATGTAGTTTCCATAACCATCGTTAACGGCAACACCTTCGGGAGAAATTTTCTCTAAGGTACCTTTTACCGCGGGTAAAGAATCAGAAACCACTTTTACCTGATAATTGATAAATTCCTGCGCTTTAACGCTGTTTGGAAACAGGTTAGCGATAAAAAGACAGCATGATAAAAAGAAAATTTTCATTGGAGAGCGGTTAATTTGGTGAATTGTTAATTGTATAAATTGGTGAATTGGTTAATTGTAATAATTGGTTAACCGATTAATTGTTTAAACCGGTTAACTGAAACCAAACTTCAAATCTTAACCTGACTAATCGTTTCGGACTAAAATCGATCAATCCACTCCCAACTCCAAACGCCCAACTCCAAACTTTTTCATAGCCATAGCCCCCGTTCAACAGACTCCAAACTTCCGACTCAAGACTTGGACTACAGACTAAGGACTTAAAACTACGCCCCCATTTCCAAAATTTTATCAAATTCTTCAGCTTTAAGCGGCATTACCGATAAACGGCCCTGGCGCACTAAAGAAATATCTGTTAAACTTGGTTCAGCTTTGATCTGTTCTAAGGAAACCGGATTTTTCAGGCTTTCTACGGGCGATAAATCGACCACTACCCAGTTGGCATCATCAGTAGTGGGATCCTGGTAAAATTCCCTTACCACTTTGGCAATACCCACCACGTTTTTACCTTCATTACTGTGATAAAAAAGCACTAAATCGCCTTCTTTCATGGCTTTCAGGTTATTCCTCGCCTGATAATTGCGCACACCATCCCAAAAGGTACGGCCATCTTCGTTAAATTTTTCCCAACTGTATTTAAAAGGCTCTGATTTGACTAACCAATGGTTCATTGTATTTCTTTATTTAAAGCCCAAAACTAACAAAACAGAACGGATTAGAAAATAGGTTGAAAAGAATGGGGAAATATCAGGAGATTAAGAGCTCGTTTTACATTACTAACGCAAATATTAGTCATTATGCCATTGGACTAGATGACTTGTACTTAATGACGATAATTATTTCATTTTACAAGTAGCTTGTGTAAAACAGATCGAATCCGATTGCTTTGCAATTACCAGTTCTCATACATTCATTAATTCGCAAGTCGGTTCGCATACTTAAATATCAGTATTTACGGTTTACCGTATTGTCACGTTATTTAATCTTTTTATTTTAGAACTATAATAGTTTATCCTCTAAAACCTACTTTATAGCAAAAAAATTGCAATAAACCCAAGCAACAATATGAATCTTATTATATGGCAATAGATTACGAAAAAAGATTACAAAATCTTAAAGCGAGAAGATTTGATAATGAATTAAATGAATCAGTTCTTACAAAATCATTTGATTCGACAAGTATTCCAAAAGATATAAAATATTTAATGGAATCGATGGTAAGGATAGATAAAAAATACAACGATAGAACTCTTGAGGCAGCAAAAAGAGTTCAAAATCATCTAGAAGCTGGTCTAGAACTTCATTTTTCGAGAGCTTATAGAACTCAAGGATCGGTTATGACTTCTACTAATATAAAAGTACACAGTGATTTCGATTTATTGACAATCATTGACAGGTACCATTTTACTGGTTATGGTGTTCCAAATGATAATCCATATACTGAATCAGATCCTAATGATGATATAAAAAAATTAAGAAAGCAATCGACGACGATAATGGAGAACATATACGATGAGGTTGATAAAACAGGCAAAAAGAGTATTTCAATTTTTAATAAAGCACTTCGCAGAAAAGTTGACATAGTTTTTTGTTTTTGGCAAAATTCTAAAGAATACGAAGACACAAAAAATGAATACTATCGCGGTATTTATCTGTTTGATTTTGTAGAAAATGAAAAGATTTTAGATTATCCATTTGCCCACATTAATCAAGTAAATTCGAAAGGAGATATTACGAATGATGGCTCAAGAAAGGGAATTCGTTTGCTTAAAACATTAAAAGCTGATTCTGATGAGAAAATTGATTTAAGCAGTTTCCATTTAACAACCATTGTTCATTCGATTGATAATAATGATCTATATTATACAACTGGAAATGAAATTAAAATTGCCAAAACAATAAGCAATCAATTACTAAGGCTAATTACGGATTCAGGGTTTAGACAAAGTGTAAAAAGTCCAAATGGAACCGAAAATCCTCTTACAGAAAATACTATTCTGGAAATGAGGAAAATCAAATCAGATCTTGATGAATTAATCGCCGATGTGCATAAGGAGTTATATTTAGGTTATTTTGAAAAAGGAGAATTAATTTATTCGTAATGAAAAAGAAAAGAATATTTATTGGTTCATCATCCGAAGAATTGGGGCTGGCGAAAGCGGCAAAAACAATACTAGAAAAAGACTTCGAAGTAGTAATTTGGAATGATAGTGTTTGGGATTCATCGGTGTTTAAAATAAACAACAATTTTTTGACAGATTTATTAAGGGCTTCGCTTCAATTTGATTTTGGCATTCTTTTAGGCACACAAGATGATAAGGTAGAATATCGTGGTGATGTTGTTTTACAACCAAGAGATAATGTCTTGTTTGAGTTGGGCTTATTTATTGGACGTTTGGGAATTTCGAAATGTGCATTTGTTGTAGATAAAAAACTAAAAATATTATCAGATATATCAGGAATCACATTAGCAAGATTTGAAAAAAATGATGCACCAAGTTTTGTTGAGGCAATAAGCAAAGTAAGTGAGTTATTTAAACATCAAATCGATTCTGATGTGAACTTTTTCCCTTCAGCCACACTAGCCTCAGGTTATTTTGAGAATTTACTATTACCAACTTGCAAATATATTATTGATCAAGATGGCTTTGATTATGAATCGGTACAATATAAAAATTGCATAATTAAAGTGATAATACCAAATAGACTGAATACAGATGTAAACTTGCAATTTGCTCAGCTAAAACGCAATTATCAAACAAAGACTGTTTCATTCCAATATGCTGGTAGACCAAGAAATATTAATTTGGACACCGAAATTAAAGATGGAAAATTAATATTCATTGATTTTCCAACAACACTATCTGGCATCAACTACGCAATATCTAATCTATTGCCTAATGATTTCAATTTGATGAGTGTAGATTACGAAATAATAATTGAGCGAGAAATTGAAAGGTTCGTTTATACTTTGAAAAAGTTAGCACTTAGAAATGGTGTTGATACTCTTCTCGAAATAGAGAGAATATAAGGTGTTCGGGACATAAGTTTCATAAATCAAGATAACCTAAATATGTTAGTCATCCAAGAACCTACAACGTAACAAAATTGCCAGAGATCCTTAAAAGGATCGGTATGAATTTTGAAATGAACAAATGTCAGGGCAAAGGAACGATAAAAATTATTGTTTACAAACAATAAGCAATACTTTAAGTTATAGGCTATAGATAAACACGCGACCGGTGTCTTCCGAATTCTTTTTGTATTCTCTATGACGCATGGACCAGAATGAATAATTAAACGAAACAATGGGGAAATAATTCTATGGAAGGAATGACGATTATATCTACTGTAAATATCATTTTTCATTATCCCGTTGTTTTAGCTTGCTAGTCAAAAGAGCTTTTTAACTTAATGGATTGATAGATACATATGTATTACTGAATGACTAGGGAGAACTTATCTTCTACATTAAAAGTTTGCCCAATCAGAATTGAAAAATCTTGGAATCAGTTTTAAAATCCTTTTTTATTGAATGTAAAAGACATTTCATTATTGTTATGTCACGATATGAATGAATGTGATATATTTGGTATCTAAGAAACAAAAACATGGCAAAAATAAGATTACATAAAAGCGAAAGCCTAAACACAAAATTCAATGGAATTGATGTCTATACTCAACCAATGAAGGTGAAAGACATTTTAAAAATAAGTTATGTAGCGGTTCGAGGTCGAGATAATGAAGAAGGTGCGGTACAAAGGGTTTTAAGTAACATACGTGTTAAACAAATACGAGAATACGTCTTGCAGGGAAAGAACTTTTTTAACACATTTATATTAAATTGGAATGAAAGTGCGCATAAGATCATATATATTGACGGAAAAATTGATATTCCAATTGTCCCTTTTTCAGCACAGGTTATTGATGGCCAGCATCGGTTAGCTGGGCTACAAGCAGCATTAGACATTGACCCGAGTGTAGGCGAGAGAGATGTTCTGGTATCTTTTACAATTGGACTTTCAACTAAAGACGCTGCGCAGATCTTTTTAAATATTAATACGGAGCAGAAGCCAGTTGCAAAAAGTCTTATTTATGACCTATTTGGTATTGTTGAATCGGACAAAGAGCACGCCGTAAATAGATCAAAAGATATTGCAACAGAATTAAATGAGAACGAGGAATCACCATATTATAAACTCATTCGATTCCCTGGTTCACCTGTCGGATATGGAATTGTGGATTTATCCTCATTCATCACGACATTAAAAAACTATCTGAAACCTAACGGACTGTTTTTTAATTACAACATAACAGACTTAAACAGACAGAAAATTATTTTTTTAAATTACTTCACTGCTATTAAGTTCTTTTACGAGAGAAAAGAATTGTGGGGATTAAAATCTAAAAATCCTTTCCTGCAAAGCTCTGGTGTGGTAGCTGCTATTGAATTTTTTGCCGAAAAACTATTGCCAAAATGTAGTGATAGGAAATCGTTTTCTGTAGAAACTTTTAAAAATCTTTTACAATTAGATAAAAACGAACTATTAACTCAATCCATTATCAAAGGCACAGATGGGAAATCTGCTCGCTTGGCAATTAAAGAGTATTTGGAAGGCAATTTATTAGCCGAGGCACCAGAACAAGACGAATATGAGTTCTGATAGACTAAGAACCCAAATTAATTTTGAACACATTTTAAGTGGTAATAATGAAGCTGTGTGGCTGTCATTAACTAAGGGTCAGATTAAAAGTTTTATATTTAATGCTACCCATGTCGCACTCTTTGAGTCCGCTATGCTAGATGATTGTTTGGATTTTTATTATAAAGGTATTATAAGCTTGAACGAAGGCATTATTGCGACTAATAAAAAGAATTTTTCTTGGGCCACTGTTAAATTATATTATTCTGTTTATTACTTACTTAGATGCTCTTTATGTTGCAACAGACTTGGGTTTGTAAGAAAAGAAAGAGACGGATACTATTTTGAAAATAATATATCTCATAAGCCTATAGCTCTAGGAAAGCCAGATCATATGGCAGCAATTGATCTTTTTAAAAATTATTTTGCCGCTACTGATTTTTTACAATCAAATAATATTAACGGAACTAATCCATATGAATGGCTTAGGCATCAACGAGAAAATATCAATTATCGATATAGAACTTTTTTTGAGCCTGATATACCGATTATGTGGGAAACAATCTCACAAGAATGCGACAACGGAAGTCTGGATTTTTGGATTGAAAGATATATATCAGATGATATTTATTCTTTTTTAGACGATCACGCTGTTCTAGCATTACCGATTCGAAGACTTATGTTAACGCATGCTGATTTAATTAGTAAAGGGTTTGCAATCACTGTTAAGCCTGAAAAACTCATAAAGCTAAATCAGTTTATAGCTGAAAATGATTATCTTAAACGACTACGACCTTATTATAGAGGGGCGTAAAAGGCTTAAAATGCACTGGTTTTTTAATATGATTGCCTCAATATCTCTTTTGATTTGATTCTAAAGTCATAGTTGGAAAACTTCTGTGTAAGTAATTAGCTTCATGGTTTAAAAATAAATCTAACCTTTCAAAAATTAATAGTTGAGTTTTTAAAATTTATTAGATATGATAATAAAGGTTTACTTTTCATAAATACCGAACGGCCAAAAATCAACAATTCACGGGATGTTTAACTAATATTGATGCTACATTGGCAAGTTGAAAAAATTTAACTGTTAAAACTTGCCATCCCCTAGTTAATACTTAATAAGCTCGATTTAGTATTTATTTCACCCTCGTTGATACTTATTTCACCCTCATTAACACTAAATAAGCTCGGCGCCGACCTTTTTTCACCCTCATTGATACTTATTTCACCCTCATTGGCACTAAATAAGCTCGGTGCCGACCTTTTTTCACCCTCGTTGATACTTATTTCACCCTCATTGACAGTAAATAAGTTCGATTTGGCACTTATTTTACCCTAATTAACACTAAATAAGCTCGGCGCCGAACATATTTCACCCTCGTTGATACTTATTTCACCCTCGTTGGCACTTAATAAGCTCGACTTAGTACTTATTAAGTTTAAAACCAAACTTATTAAGCTATGAAAAGAACATTTTTTCTAAAATATACAATAAAATCAGCCATCAAGACACAATTTATCTACAAAAAACACATACAAACGCTCACATTCAGATTGAACTATAGGCTAAAAACTACATTTTAAATAGAAGAACGATGAATCAAAAATTTAAAAAAGGCTTATTCCGGAATATCTATCCTCATTTCTTGATGTATAGTATAAAATATTCATTTAATTATCTATAACATTAAATTAAACACAAAAAAATTCCCCTGATAATACTTAACTATGAGGGGAATTCCATTTGATTCAAGCTATGATCTGTTTAACGCCTTATTGCGTATTAAAAATTAACTTTAGACTTGTCGCTATAAAGATTTCATACAAAGGCAAACCAGCAGGCAGCCATTAAAATATTATTTAAAATAAAGGAATAGTTATCTTCTACCAGCCTTTTATCGCTCCCCCTTTAAAAGCAACCTTTGCGGCTTCTTCTACCTCGGGTGATTGATATGCTTTTACAAAACGTTTAACCTTGTCGTCATCCTTATTGTCTTCGCGGGCCACAATGGCATTTACATAAGGCGATTTACTATCCTCTATAAAAAGGCCGTCACGGGTAGATACCAGACCAATAGGTGCCGCAAAAGTATTGTTAATTACCGCAATGGTAACATTGGTATCATCCAGCGATCGTGGAAGCTGAGGTGCTTCAAGTTCAAGGATTTTCAGTTTCTTAGGATTTTCGGTTAGATCATTAAGGGTTGGTAAAAGGCCAACACCCGCTTTAAGTTTAATAAGTCCGGCTGTTTGAAGCAGCAATAAAGAGCGGCCGCTGTTGGTGGGATCGTTCGGGATAATGATGGTACTCTCATCTTTAAGCTCTTTCAGGCTTTTAATTTTACGGGAGTAACCTGCAATTGGATAAACAAAAGTGTTGCCTACTATGGCAAATTTATAGCCGCGCTGCTTCGCCTGTACATCCAGGTAAGGCTTATTCTGATAGGCATTGGCATCAATATCGCCCTGATGAAGCGCTTCATTAGGCATTACATAATCGTTAAACTGCACCAGCTCCACATCAAGATTGTATTTTTCTTTGGCTACCTTTTGGGCAACCTGTGCAATGGTGTATTCGGGACCGGATTCTACGCCGACAATAATGTGGTTGGGATCATTTTTTTTAGCCCCGCCACTGCAGGCTGCAAGAAGAGTTATGGCTAATATTAACGCTGAATTAAAACGTTTTTTGAAAGTGATATTCATTTTATAGGATTTTATTTTCTGTGATCAAAATATTTAGAGAGGCGGTCGCCCCCAAACTGGATAAGGAAAACGATGATGACCAGCAATACCAAAACGGTAACCATTACCAAAACATCGTAACCGATATAGCCATACTGATAGCCAATCTGCCCTAATCCGCCTGCACCAACGGCACCGCCCATTGCCGAATAACCCACAAGGGTAATGAGGGTAATTGATGCACTGTTGATAATGGCCGGTAAAGCTTCGGGCAGCAATACTTTTCTGATAATCTGCATTGGCCTTGCCCCCAGAGCCTTTGCGGCTTCGATAAGTCCGTAAGGAATTTCCAGCAAGCTATTCTCGATCATCCTGGCAATAAACGGCGCTGCACCTATGCTTAAGGGAACTAAAGCCGCTTTTACACCAATTGAAGTACCAACCAGGGCCCGGGTAAAAGGAATCATCCAAACGATCAAAATAATAAATGGAATAGACCTGAAAATGTTTACCACAATGGCTAACACGCGGTTTAACAACGGATGCTCCAGAATCTGCCCTTTGCGTGTAATAAAAAGCAATATCCCGGTTGGCAGGCCTAAAACAAAACCAAAGAAACCCGAAACAAAAGTCATTACAATGGTTTCGAGTGTACCGCTCAATAAGAGCCTAATCATAGATTCAGACATAACCAAGCACCTCCGCACCGATATTTAAAGTTTTATAATAATTGATTGCCCTCGTGTGGTTTTCAGCATCACCCTGTGCTTCTACCAGGATGGTCCCAAATTTGATACCGGCTGCATGCTCAATCTGCGCGGTAATGATATTGTTGTTTACACCAAAGAGTCCTGCAACCTCCGAAAGTACCGCACTATCGGCAGAATCGCCATTGAAAGTGAGCTTGATAATGGGATTACCTGATTGGGCAGTATTTAACTTAATGCGTTCCTCATATTCCTTAGGCAGCGATACCTTAATGGAAGATGAAATAAATTTTCTGGCCAGTTCGCTCTTGGGATGTGAAAATATCTCGCTTACCGCACCCTGCTCTACCAGTGTACCCCCGCTGATGACGGCTACTTCATCGCAAATGGCCTTTACCACCTGCATTTCGTGCGTAATGAGCAATATGGTGATGCCAAATTTCTCGTTGGTATCTTTTAAGAGTTTTAAAATGGAAGTGGTGGTCTCCGGATCAAGTGCACTGGTGGCCTCGTCGCAAAGCAATACCTTCGGACTTGCAGCAAGAGTTCTGGCAATGGCCACCCGCTGTTTCTGCCCGCCAGAAAGGTTTACCGGATAATCTGCATGTTTATCAGCCAGGCCAACAAAATTTAACAGTTCAGAAACCCGTTCCCGGATCTTTGTTTTCGAAGCCCCTTCCAGTTCGAGCGGAAAGGCCACATTCTGATAAACGGTTCTGGAAGAGAGCAGGTTAAAGTGCTGAAATATCATTCCGATCTGCCTGCGTTCTCTGGCGAGCTCAGCGCCCGAGAGTTCCATCAGGTTTTTCCCGTCGATATACACTTCTCCGGATGTGGGTTGCTCCAGCAGGTTTGCACACCTGATCAGCGTACTTTTACCTGCTCCTGAGGCGCCTATTACGCCAAATATTTTACCCCTGGGTACATTTATCGAAACACCTGAAAGCGCGGTTATTGTTCTGTCGCGCAACACAAATGTTTTGGTTATATTATTTAATCTTATCATTTAATTTCAAAAGCAAATCAATAAAGCTAGATGTCCAATGCCAGCTGGCTTTGGGCATGCAAATATATAAAACCTATAGGGATTATAGCTTTATATAATTTCCTTTGCTAAACGCGCTGCAGGAAATCCAGCTTTATATGCAGTACCTGATACCAGGCTTTTAAATGTGGACGCGGCCACACCAACTTTGTTTGCTTTTGTATAACGACTTAAAGAAACCCTGATGACTTCAAATCCATTGTCAATGCGCTTCCATCACATGTGAGTAGTTTCCACTTGAACAGTTACTGCCACCCGGGGCGAAAATGCCGCTGGCATCCAGGGCCAGAAACAGACCGGTATTTTCTTATTAAAGATCACGGCTAAGCACTTCATCTATCATTCCAAATTCTTTTGCTTCGATGGCACTCATCCAGTAATCGCGGCTGGCAATTTCATTTATCCGTTCATAGGTTTGTCCGCTGTGTTTAGCCAGAATATGGTACAAATCCGACTGCACTTTTAATACCTCTCTGATTCTGATATCCATATCAATGGCGGTACCTTCTGCCCCGCTGGAGGTTTGATGGATCATGACCCTCGAATGCTGCAGGGCCGAACGTTTACCGGCAGCTCCTGCACATAAGAGTACTGAACCCATAGACAGTGCAATGCCGGTACAAATGGTGGCCACATCAGGCGCAATAAACTGCATGGTATCGTAAATGCCAAAGCCGGCATAAACCGAACCGCCCGGCGAATTGATATATAACTGAATGTCTTTTTGTGCATCAACAGACTGCAAAAAAAGCAGTTGTGCCTGTATTACATTGGCATTCTGCTCATTAACGGCCTCACCTAAAAAAATAATCCTGTCCATCATCAGCCGCGAAAAAACATCCATCTGTGCCACGTTTAACTGCCGTTCTTCGGTAATATAGGGCGTCATTGCAACCGGTGTGGTATAGGCAGGTGTTCTGGCCATGTACTGATCTACGTAAAGGCTGTTTAAGCCCTGGTGTTTTACCGCATAAAGGCGGAATTCTTTGCTAATATCCATCATATTGTTTTGAAATTTAAGGCACAGCGATGCCTTTGCTCCTGTATCAGGAACATGGTTATAAATTTTAAATTGAGTAGTTATTTACGGAACAAACGCATTACCTTTTGCCTGAAGCTTTGATGTTCATCGGTGTTAAACAGCGTTTCGTGTATGTTATTGAGTTCATTTTTCAGTTGTTTGCGGCCATAGTTCCGCACCATCTGGTATGTTTTGTTTTGCCAGTAAACCCGCTCTTCCAATTCGGGCTGCAGGATAAGTTTTGCTTCGAAAAGGAAACTTTCGCCATCCTTATTATCCGACAAAAGATAGTGCTCTATTGAGCGGAGCTCATGCAACGATGTCTTCATACTTTAAGGATTTTTCTTTAACTGTTTCTTTAACTTTTTCTAGGCATTTAAATTTCTGGGCGGTTGCAGACCGTGCGCCTGAAAAACCAAAGCGGCTGGCCAGGGTTTCCATATCCAGCTTTTCATAATAGAAGGCACTGAGCAGCTGCATACATTTCTGCCCGGCGCGCTCCAGCAAATTCATCAGTTTCTGTGAAGACACTTCTTCATATTGAACATCTGTTAAATCGATTTCTTTATTAAAAATAAAGTCCTGAACATCAAGGGTAACCTGCCTGTTGTTTTCTTTAAAACGCCTCACCCATAAATATCTGGCAATCCCCAATAAATAGGCTTTTTCCTGATACTTCGGTACAAAGCCCGAAACCTGTACTTTTTCGTAATACAAAACCAGTGCATCCTGAAAAATGTCTTTTGCTTCCTCAAATGATCCGCCCATCCGGCTTACGTGCCTGGCCACCAAAGGAAAAGCCTCCTGATAGAGTTTCATAAAAAGCGCCTCCCGACTGCTCTGTTTCTCCTGAATAGATGTTGCTGTCATGATCACTATGTTTTATATAGTAAGTGGCATTTTTTGATCAGATATCACCTAAAATTAGTAATTATTTTTTTGGGACTTGGTCTATCGCGAGGAAACACATTGTAAAAATTGTTTAGCGCCTTATGTCAGCTTGTTTAGAAGAATCCGTGCTTTACCGTATGAACAATTCCCTTTTAACCTTTCAACTTACCCGGGGTTATTGCAAATTTCTTTCTGAAAGCATTGCTGAAATGTTGTACTGATGAATAACCGAGCATAAAAGCCACTGATTTTATCGACCGGCCCTCCAGCAGCAATTCTTTTCCATGGTTAAGCCTGTAATCACTTAAATAGCCGAATATGCTGTTATCAAACAATCCTTTAAAGCCCTGTTTAAGTTTGAATTCGTTAATACCGCACAATTTGGCCAGCTCAGCAACGGAAGGTGGCTGGTGAATATTGGCAATGAGGTAATCTCTTGCGTGATAAAGGCATTCCCTGTCGTAATCAGAGCGTAAAGCAGCAGGTTGTTTTTGGGTAATGGCCTGTTCAAAAGCCTCTGCCTGAAGCACAAGCAATTCTATACATTTCGACTCGATAAAGAGCCGCTTTAACCCTTCCGGATACTCACAATTAAGGATATCCCTGATGCAGTTTTGCATGGCCCATGAAATGGGAAGGTTCTGGTCTGCCAGCTGTGTATAATGCCCGGTATCTGCATAATCTGCCAGCAACTGCAATGCCCGGGTAGAATGTTCTGCCAGCTGCAAAAATTTTTCTTTAGCAAAATGCACCTCAAAAAAACGGTAGCTGTGCCCGGTATCATATTCTCCTGTACCATCCAGCTCGGGCATATAAATAATATTCTGCTGGTTGGAATTAAAAATATATTTCTGCTTGTTTACGCGGTTAAATATGGTTCCGTTACCCGATAAAGTAAAACGTAGTTTAATCATATCAGGCACATCGTAAGTGGGCCTGAAATACATCTGTTGCTGCTTAAACATAATGTCGCCGTACACGATGTAAATATCAGGAATATTGATCTGCACCAGTTCTGCATCACTAAAAGAAAAATTGTATTTCTCCTTTCTTTCCGTAACCAATCCTCCCTGCACCGGAAACTCATCAAAGCTCCCCCCAACCCTTTTCCAGGCGCCGTAATCCTTACCTACATTGATTCCCATAAGGGCAATTATCATAAAAAAAGCCGAACTAATGCAATGGGGTTATCCACAATTCTATTTTCTGTAAAAGAAAATCCTTTTGATGTAAAAGCGTACAGGAGCTAATTTTCAATTTTGCCCGGATTGCGAAATGAAGCGCGAAAGATTAATAACCTATACTATGGAAGAGCAAAACCTCAATACATTAACGCCAGACTTAAAAATTAACGTTCTCCCACCCAAAAACACCCTGATTTTTAAATTAGTACAGGATTTATCCCTGAAAAATGATGATTATGTACTGGAAATCGGCCCAACCGGTACCGAACACCTCTCCTGTCTTTTTCAAAAAGCAGAAAACATCAGTTATCTGGGGGCATATTATACCGAACTGAAGATAAACGAGACCTTCCCGAATGATAAAAATGGAAACAGCGTAGTGCAATTTGCTAAAATAACGGATAACAAGCCCGGTTTTGAAGATATTTATTTCGATTGTTGTTTTACGGCCAATACCATTTATTTCTGGCCGGATCCTTTATTGTACTTATCAGAAATTTACCGGGTATTAAAACCAAAGGGAAAAATGAACCTTGCCTTTGTTGAAAAAAACTTTGGTGCACACTTGCCCTGGACACAGCTCGATTTTACATTTTATGAAATTGATGAAGTAAAATCATTCTTCAAACAATCAGGGTTTGTAGATATCGAAGTAAAAAAAATGACAGAAACAATAATGGATCAGGAAGGAAATGAAGTCAGTAAACCATTTATCATCGTGTCGGGCCTGAAAAATAAAGATTACAGAATTAACGTAGATAATAAAGGAAATCAAATTTATTCATAGAGGCGAAAACATCATTCATAGAGTAATTATACCTATTCACCTATCATCTATTCCGGTACAGCCTTTTGTAAGATATTTTTGTGTAATCATACAATTTAATATACAGGTAACTAAACACCTCGAGTTAGGAAAAATAGGGATGTTGTACCTACTCATATAGTTATTATCTAACTGTACTATTAAAGATGACCATAAGAGGGGGGTTCCGGGATGATTTACCCCCTCTGCTTTTTTATTTCAACTGAAATTCTGCTGATTTTTCGGCACCAAAATTCAAGTTTAGTAACCCTTATTCATAGCCGTTTTCGAAAGTTACGGTTTGCTGTTTTTTCAGGTTGACTTCTGCAATGCCACCATCACCCATTTTTATAAGCCCGGCCGGAAGATTTCTGACAACATAAGTTTTAAAGGGTAGTTTAATTCTTAATAATCCGGCTTTTTCTGCATAAATTTTAACCTGGGTTGGAACGCCGTTTTCTTTAATGCCACTCACCAGGAAAGCACCTTCGGCACGTAAATTATTAAAAGAAACGTTTTTCCAGCTTTGTGGTACTGCCGGAAAAGGTTGAATGTAATTGCCCCTGCTTTGCAATAACAATTCCTGAACACCCTGGGCAAAGGCAAAATTCCCTTCTAAGGTAAAAGGGCGGTAGGTAAAACCTGAATACTGCCCTCCTTTTTGATCGCCATTTAAATGAAAGCTATTCGGCGAACAGAAATTCGAAGCAAAAATTTCGAGTTGTTTTACCGCCTTATCAGCTTGATAAGCTCGGGCGTATAAAGAAGCCATCCAGCTAAAGGAATAACCGCACCAGGCACGTGTACCAATTTCTTCTAAACGTTTTAAAGAATTATCGATAATGGTTTTATCCTTTTCATTATTAACATCCAATAAATCGAGCGGATAAATGGCCATATACTGCGACATGTGCCTGTGCGAGCTGGTTAAATTTGATCCGGGAGCAATGGTAAATCCGGTTTCATTAATTTCATAATCAGACAATTGACTGAGTATTTCCAACCAATGTGTACTCTCCTCTGTTTTGCCATTGGCTTTACTAACCTCGGATGCTGCTTTAAACAGGAACTTTGCCAATGAAAGATCGAAATTGGTCCAGTTTAAAAACCAGGCTTTGATGCTGTTGTCGTTATACTCCGGGCTAGAGCTTAGCGGCAACATGCGTTTTCCCTCTTTTAGTCTTGTAATATTCTCCAGATATGTTGCTGCTTCATGGATATAAGGATATGCCCTGGTTTTAAGGAAAGCATCATCCATGCTGTATTTCCACTGCCAGTAAAAATGCTGCGAAGTCCATGCGCTAACGGTTGGCGAAAGCGCATACTGGATCCATCCGCCCATCGGATCGCCGTTTAAGGTAATTACCCCGGGAACGTTTAAACCTTCAACACCAAAATACTGCCTGGTATAGGTAAGGTTCCTTTGCCTGATTTTCCATAACCAATCGGTAAAGGTGGCTCCTTCTGCCAGATGATTGGAGGTGTAAGCTGGCCAATAACTCAACTGGGTATTTAAATCGTTATGAAAATCGCCTTTCCAGGGTGGTAAACTGCCATTATCGGCTGTCCAAACGGCTTGTAAGGTAATTGCAGGTGCCCCTTTTCTGGCCACGCAGCCCAGTTTGTACATTTCTAAATAATATTGTTTCTGGATCAGCTGATCTGGAACCGTAATGTTTGATTTACTCCAAAAATCTTTCCACCATTTGATATGACTAACCCAACCTGTAGGTTCTTTTGCAGTAGCAGAAATTGCGGCTAATGTTGCTGTTTTATCGTTGCTGATGGTCCACGAGCCGGTTATATTCCCGCCCGGCATTTTTTTCCACTGTACCAGTACCTCATAATAATGTCCCTGAAAAGTAGGCTGATGATAACGGATGCTATTTTGAGTATTGGTAACGGTTCCTTTTGCATAACCTAGTTTTTGCAAACCACTTCCGGCATGGCTGTTATCGCCTTTTTCTGTTTTGCCATTGTTGTAATTGTGAACAATTAAGTCAGGTAAAATTGCAGTTGATTTAAGGTTTTCGAAACTAAAATAACCCTGCGCCCCGGTAGCAAGGATGTAACATTTAAAAACCGTTCCATCTTCGAATTTCACGGTATTTAAGGCCTTTTCTATATCCAGTTCGTTTGATTTAACTTTTCCCAGTTTTGAAATGTCGAATTCCATTGCCGCAGCTGGCAGTTTGGTTGGGTACGGAATGTTATCATAAGGTTCGTCGCCTATTTTTTGAACGGCAGCATAATTATTTAAATGCACCTGTTCTTCTACCCATTTAAAATTAAGTTTTGAGATATCAAGGGCTTTCCGTTCATCCCAAAGGTCGGCACGATCTAACGAAAGGCGAAGTTTACTGTTCTTTTCCCAAATTAAAGCACCAAGCATGCCATTGCCTAAAGGCATGGCCTCATCCCATTTACTGGCCAGTCTGGGAAAGGAAAGGTTATAAGATTTTAAAGTTTGCGCATAAATAAAAGTACTCATGCACTGAAGCACCAACAGTAAAAAGATTTTAGTTTTCATTTGTATTTAGAAATGGTTAGCACCCCTAACGGGCTATCAGGTTCTAAAATAATGATATTTGGCGAGACTAAAATCCTGAAAAACTGCGCAAACGTTTGACAGAGCGTGTAGAATAATTCTCTTAATAACAGATTAGTGCACAATCTTGAAAACAAGCTCTTTTAACAGCTCACCATCATCTACATTTCCGGTACTATCCAAACCTTTGCTTTTTAAATCGTATTCGCGGAGCAGACCGATTACCTGGAAAACTTTGCCGGTATTGTAATTGCGTGCGGCCATTTCGTAATCTTTAATAAAAAAGGGTGGTACACCCAATGCTGATGCGGCATCGGCTTTATTTGGAATGTAATGGTATTTTAACAGTTTGGTAAAGTAACCGCCTAAATTGGCTAAAACCATTACAGTTGGATTGGCTTTTGGGTTACTGGCGAAGTAATTAATGATTTTATTACATTTCAGCACATCGCGGATCGCCAAAGCCTTTTGAAGTTCGAAAACATTATACTCTTTACTGATCCCGATATTTTTCTGAACATGATCGGTGCTAATTGCCGTTTCTCTTGGAACATTCAGCATTAACTTCTCAATCTCGTTGGCAATTTTGGATAAATCGGTGCCTAAATATTCGGCCATTAGCGCCGAGGCCTGCTGATCGATCTTGTAGCCTTTTTCTTTGATAAATTCTTCGATCCAGGGCACCAGTTTATAATCGCGAACGGGATCTGACTGGAAAATCAGTCCGCTTTTGTTGATTGCTTTGTAAATTTTTTTACGCTTATCGAAATTGGCATATTTATAGGCCAATACCAAAATAGTGCTGGGCAGCGGCTTTTCGAAGTAATTGAGTACAAATTCGCCCTCTTTCGAACTGTCTTCTTTGCCCCATTTTAAATCCTGCGCTTCTTTAACAATCACCACCTGGTAATCAGACATCATGGGGTAACGCTTTGCCGCGCCCAAAACCGTTGCCATATCGGTATCTTTGCCGTATAAAACCGTTTGATTGAAGCCTTTTTCAGCATCATTGAGCAGTTTATCTTCAATATAATCGGTTACCTGATCGATATAGTAAGATTCTTCACCATGCAGCAGGTACACAGGCTTAAACTTTCGGGCTTTAATATCTTTAATAATTTCGGCAGCAGTCATTGCCCGTAAAATTACAATTTAGCTTTTAGGATTTAGGTAAATGTTTATAAATTAAGAGATATAAGACACTGGATTTGAGATTTGCTTACGTATTTTAAAATTAACTAACTTTGGAGCTAAATTGATGGATTGTTACATTGTTAATTGCAAACTGTATTAATGGTTAATCGGTTAACTGTTGAAATTGGTTAATTGCAAATTGCGAATTGTTAACTGAGAACTGCAAACTGAAAACCGAAAACTGAAAATGTTCACCCCTACACCGCTTAACCTTCCGCCTTATCCGTTTAAAATTAGCCAGAAAGATGGGGTTGTTTTTATTTTCGATGAGTTAAGGAAAAAACACCTGGTGCTTACGCCAGAGGAGTGGGTAAGGCAGCATTTTATTCAAAGCCTGATTGCAGAAAAGAAATTCCCGAGAACGTTGATCCAGATTGAAGGCGGTTTGGTTTTAAACCAGTTACAAAAACGGAGCGATATTCTGGTGTACAATACGGCAGGCGAAAAGCTGATGCTGATTGAATGCAAAGCACCAAAGGTTAAGATTACGCAATCGGTTTTTGAGCAGGCAGCAAGGTACAATTCTATCCACCAGGCTAAATGGATTGTGTTAACCAATGGTTTACAGCATGTTTATGCAAAAATGGACCTGGAGAGGGGCCGTTTTAATTTTGCACAGGAAATGCCGGATTATTTGGGATTGTAATAATAATTTTGACACGGAGGCTCGGAAAACGACCTTAATAAAAAAGTCGTCATCTCGACTGAAACGCAGTGAAATGGAGAGACCTACATAGATTTCTCGACTACGTTGCACTTCGCTCGAAATGACGATATTTTTTATGGAATTTTCGCTGAATTAGATTCATCTATCGATTGATGTCTCACCGACCAAGAAAGGGCGTCATCTCGACTGAAACGCAGTGAAATGGAGAGATCTATATAAATTTCTCGACTACGTTGCACTCCGCTCGAAATGACGATGTTTTTTATGGAATTTTTCGCTGAATTAGATTCATCTATCGGTTGGTGAGACACCGACCATTAGAAAAGGGCGTCATCTCGACTGAAACGCAGTGAAATGGAGAGATCTATATAGATTTCTCGACTACGTTACACTCCGCTCGAAAGGACGATGTTTTTATAGAATTTTCGCTGAATTAGATTCATCTATCGGTTGGTGTCTCACCGACGAAAGAAAGGGAGTCATCTCGACTGAAACGCAGTTAAATGGAGAGATCTATATAGATTTCCCGACTACGTTGCACTCCGCTCGAAATGACGATATTTTTTATGGAATTTTTCGCTGAATTAGATTCATCTATCGGTTGGTGAGACACCGACCAAAGAAAGGGCGTCATCTCGACTGAAACGCAGTGGAACGGAGAGATCTATAGATTTCCCGACTACGTTGCACTCCGCTCGAAATGACGATGTTTTTTATGGAATTTTCGCTGAATTAGATTCATCTATTGGTTGGTGTTTCACCGACCAAAGAAAGGGCATCATCTCGACTGAAACGCAGTGAAATGGAGAGATCTATATAGATTTCCCGACTACGTTGCACTCCGCTCGAAATGACGATGTTTTTTATGGAATTTTCGCTGAATTAGATTCATCTATCGATTGCTGTCTCACCGACCAAGAAAGGGCGTCATCTCGACTGAAACGCAGTGGAATGGAGAGATCTATATAGATTTCTCGACTTTGCTGCGCTCCGCTCGAAATGACGACCATCTGATATATACTCAAGCATAACAAGCATTATACATCATAAACTTTCTTCCAAACCTGCTTATTACCACTATAAATTGCCTCGTTACACATGGCTACGCAAATTGCGGCCTGCGTTCCGGTATTGATATTTGATGCAGGTTCTTTTTTAGTGGAAATAGATTTATAAAATTCATCCAAGGCATAATTAGTACCATCAATGGTAGCTTTATCTAAAATCGGGATCCCGCCATCTTTATTCACCACAATTTTTGTTGCCCCGGTAACCCCGTCAACAATACCTAACTCTTTTTTGGTACTTTCTTCAGGATAAAATAAGCCCGTATTGGTCAGTAAAGAAACCGAACCTTTGGTGCCTTTTATTTTAAAGAGGTAACCATCGTGCGCATTGCCACAGGTGGCACCGAAATTGCCAATCATGCCTTTTTCATTATAGCGCAGGATGGCCTGTATGTTATCGTAAGTTTCGCGACCATCTTTAAAAACATCTATCCCACCCGATCCCATAATTTCATCAGGCTGTGTTTCGAAAGCCCAGTTGATAAAATCAATCTGATGCGAGAGTAACTCGGCAGCTAAACCGCCTGAATATTCCTTGTACATACGCCAGTTGATTTTACGCTCCAAAGCCGGATCCGGAACTGCCCTCCGCCAGTTCCCATTACGGTCCCAACGGCAATCGATCTGCGTAACTTTGCCCAGGTAACCACTCTGGATCATATCCTTCACCTTAAAATAAAGCGGCGAATAACGGTATTGGTAGCCAACCTGAAAAACCTGAGCAGGATATTTTTTTACCAGTTTTTTAAGTTCAAGCGCCTGTGCGATATTGTAAGTCATGGTTTTTTCTACATACACATGTTTACCTGCAAGCACGGCATCTTTGGCAATTTTAAAATGTTCGCTTAGCGGTGTAGTAATAAAAACCGCATCAATGGATTTATCATCCAGCACTTTGTGGTAATCTTTTATGGCTTTTGCATCAGCTGGCACATATTTTTCGGCTTCTTTAAGCCTGAAATCGAGCAGGTCGCAATAGGCTTTAATATTATACTTTGCCGGCATGGATTTAATGACCGACAACACACCTTTACCCCGGTCGCCACAGCCAATCATAGCTACATTATACACCTGATCTGCATAAAGATCAGCAAAAACCTGATTCCCAACTAATAAACCTGAACCTAACAAAGCAGTATGCTTTACAAAAGACCGACGATGCATGATATAATAATTAATAGTATTTTTTAATTTATTGGAGCGCACAGCCTCTGCTGCTATTTGAGTGAAGTCCCGCCAATGCTGCAATCTTTTTGTTTCCGGTAGCTGCTATACCCGCCGGAAATGTAGCAAAAAGTATTTTCGCGTATGTCGGGGCTATTTAATTTCTTTCAGTGCTTATGGATCGGTTCTGTACAAAACGTTAATCATAAACCCGATTGAGCTAAATAGCCCGCAGTGAGGCACGAACGAGGACTATAAGCAAAAGCGGGACTGCAGGCTGCCATATTCAACTAACGCTCATTTTCAAAAAATAAACGCTTCCCTTACAAAGTTTTAATTTTAATGGTCCTGAAATCTACCTTATTGCCATGATCCTGCAACAGGATATGTCCTTTTGGCGCTTCGCCAAAGTTTTTCCAATCTTTATATTTACTAATGGCAACCAGTTTTTTAAATTCTTCAGAGCCGCGTGTATATTCCAGCACCTTTACACCATTTAAATAATGTTCTACTTTATTGTTCGGGTACACTACCAAACGGCCGTTATTCCAGCTACCGATTGGGCGCAGGTAACGGGCTTCTTTTTTAGCCGTCATTAAATCGTATAACGATGCCAAAGTACGGTTTCCATCCCTGCCCAATTTGGCATCAGGATGTAATTCGTCATCCAAAACCTGGTATTCCAGCCCGATAGCTGAACCTGTATTTTTTTCGCTCAGCGTAACAAAGTATTTTACACCACTATTAGCTCCTGGCGTCAGTTTAAACTCGAAAGACAGATCGAAAGCAGCAAATTCCTCTTTGGTTACGATATCACCACCATTAGTTGATTCTGCACCGCCTGAAGGCTCTACACTGATTACACCATCGGCAATTTTCCATCCTTTGGTGGGGAAAGTAGTTTTATAGGCACCAATCCATCCGGCATTGCTTTTACCATCGAACAGGAGTTTATAACCTTCCGATTTTTCGTAGGCAGACAAAGTATTTGGCGTTAAATTAACCGTATAAATCCCTTTCGGAAAAGCCTTTGCTTTTAAACCTTCAGTTTGGATATTGATGTTTTTGAAATAAACTTTCTTGCCATCGTTATCTAAATTATTGCCAATACCATGCACCTGTAAACCAATAAAACCAGATTTATCCAGCGTGTCGATTACATAAGCAACGGGCGTTCCATTTACCCAGGTTTTGAGTTCGTTGCCGATACATTCTATTTTGTAGTGGTTAAATTCATTCTTTTTGTACAATGGTTTGGCCGATGGATTAAGCTCCAAAGGATACAGCCATAATCTTCTGGCTTCATCATAAATTCCGCCTGTCCACGCCCTCGGTGTAGGATCTATTTCTACCTGACGGCCAAAAACCAAACCTTTGCCGTTATTTCCTTCTGGTTTAATATGGCTACGGGTTTGAATACCCGAATTGGTGGTTTCGCCTTCGAGTTTCACATCCAGTTCTAAGATGAAATCGCCGTATTCTTTTTCGGTGATCAGGAACGAGTTTGGTGTGCCTTTGGTCATGGAGCCTACAATCATACCATCTTCAACTTTGTACGGTGCTGCGCCTGCTACGGCTTTCCAGCCGGTTAATGTTTTTCCATCAAAGAGGGGTTTTGCTTTTTGGGCAGCGGCCGAAAGACTGATCAGGGAAAGGGCCAGGATACTATATTTTTTAAGTTTTAACATGATAGCTTTTTTCTTGCCGTTATTGCGAGGAAGAATGACGAAGCAATCTTTTTTGCTAAATAGATTGCTTCCCCGAACTCGGGGTGAACTGTGCCTCGCAATGACGATATTTCTTATTTTAATATTTAAATACTTTTCCGTTTGCAATTACTTCTTGTTTGCCTTCGTCGAAAATGGCTTTTGCTCCGGTTCTTACGGCGGCATTGGTCATGATATTGGCAATAGAGTGCGAATAACCGGCTTCAACAGGTGCATTTGGCGTTTTACGGCTACGTACACATTCCATCCAGTTGCGCATATGGCCTGAGGTTAGGGCGTCGCCACCCATATTGGCACCGGTTGCGGCTTTAACTTCGGTTTTGCTAAGATCGAATTCAGGCAGAAGATTGGCTTTCATACCCATAGCTGAAGCTTCTTGCTGTCTTAACCCTCCTTTTGGTGAAACCTTATTGGTGATCAGGTTCAGTTCTCCACCATTTGAATAATAAACTTCTCCTACATCACCTACGCTGTTCTGCATGCGTGAAGTAAAAGTTACCTGAAAACCATCAGTGGTATCAGGCTGACCGTAATCGAATACTGCAACCATCGAATCCCAGTTTCTACGACCATCTTTCCAGGTATAAATACCACCATTGGCCACTACACTGCGCGGGTGTTTTAAATTGGTAAACCAGTGTACGGTATCAATCTGATGGCTCATCCACTGGCCAGGCATTCCAGAAGAATATGGCCAGAACAGGCGGTATTCTAAATATTTACGTGGATCAAATGCTTCATTGGGGCGGTTTAACAAGAAACGTTTCCAGTCGATATCTTCTTCTTTCAGTTTCGCTACCAGATCGGGCCGGCGCCATCTGCCTGGCTGGTTTACGTTCCAAACCAGATCTACCGCTGTAATCGGTCCGAATTTTCCATCCTGGATAAACTTTGCCGCATTGGTATAATTCTCCCCGCTTCTCCGTTGCGAACCAATCTGCACGATCTGTTTACTCGCTTTAACCGCTTTAAATGCCGCTTTGGCATCGTCCATGGTTTCGGCAAAAGGTTTTTCTACATAAGCGTCGCAACTGGCTTTCACGGCTTCAATGGTATGTAAAGCATGCTGAAAATCGGCCGTACTGATAATTACGGCGTCGAGATCTTTTGTGGCATAAAGTTCGTCGTTATTGCGGCAGGCTTTAATATCGTGCCCGAATTTAGCTTTCAGGTGAGCTATCCCCAGGTCTCTCCGGTAGTTCCACAAATCAGAAAGGCCAACAATATCGAAATTCAGTTCCTTGTTGTGGTTCAGGAAACAAGGTAAAAGGGTATCTTTAAAACGGTCAGAAAATCCAACAACACCAACGCGTACCCTATCGTTAGCACCAATAATACGGCCATAACTTTTGGCGCTCATGCCCATGGTGCCTGCATAAGTAGCTGCAGCAAATATTGCTGATTGCTTAATAAATTTTCTTCTGGAATTTTCCATTCGAGGATATTAGGTTAGATTATCACTTAAATAGTTCACGATTTGGTAAACCGTTTTAATAAAATCTAAAATATGGTTAATAAAAGTAAACCTTAAATTTTCACAAGTAATATTTTTGAAACCTTATTTTAAAACAATAGTTAACTGTAGCAATAACAGTCATTAAACATTAATCAAGCTGGTTTTTAATACAGTAACCTGCTTTTATAAAGACGAGGAAAACGTTTGAAATAATTATTTTTTGTTACTCATCAACACATAAAAAAAGCCTTTCAGATTTTCTACTGAAAGGCTTTTACTATCGAATAATATTTATTTTTCTAGTTCAGTATAGCTAAACTTTCTTCAATAATTTTGATTTTTGCTTCAGCATCGGCCTTTTTATTGCGTTCGTTGGCAATAATTTCTGGTTTTGCATTCTGAACAAAACGTTCATTGCTCAATTTCGAATCAACCGACTTTAAAAAGCCTTGTAAATAGATTAAATCGGCATTTAAACGTTCGCGTTCAGCTTCTACATCGATATTTTCGGTAAGCGGGATAAAAAATTCATCCTTTCCGGCCATAAATGCAGTTGCACCCACAATTTTATCGTTTACAATTTCTGCTTCTGTTACGTTGGCCAGTTTGAAAACAATATTTAACCATTTTTCGTAATCCAGATCGGAGTTTACCTTAATGCTTAACGGCAATGCCTCTTTAGGAGAAATCTGTTTCTGATTCCTCACATTTCTGATTTCCGCAATAACCGTTTTAATTACTTCTGCGTCTTTTAACAATTTCTCGTCGAAAGTACCCCCTTTAGGGAATTCAGCCACAATACAGCAATCCAGTTCTCCTCTTTCGGCGAATAAATCATCATGCCACAATTCCTCAGTAATGAAAGGCATATTTGGATGCAATAATTTGATAATATTTTCAAAAAATGCAATCGTAGCTTTATAACTTTCGGCATCAATTGGCTGTTGATATGCAGGTTTTACCATTTCTAAATACCATGCGCAGAAATCATCCCAAACCAGCTTGTAGGTGATCATTAAAGCTTCCGATAAACGGTATTGTTTAAAGTTGGCTTCAATTTCTACCAACGCTTCGTTAAAACGGTTTTCGAACCAGGAAATGGCCTGCGTATTCGGATTCGACAGATTTTCGTCTACTTCCCATCCTTTTACCAAACGGAAAGCATTCCAGATTTTACTGGCAAAATTACGTCCCTGCTCACAGTAACTTTCATCGAACATTAAATCGTTTCCGGCTGGTGATGACATTAACATTCCTACACGAACGGCATCCGCACCATATTTTTCGATCAATCCGATCGGATCAGGTGAGTTACCAAGCGATTTAGACATTTTACGACCTAATTTATCGCGAACAATCCCCGTTAAATAAACATTGGTAAATGGTTTTTTGCCTATAAACTCATGTCCGGCCATAATCATACGCGCTACCCAGAAGAATAAAATCTCTGGTGCAGTAACCAGATCATTTGTAGGATAGTAATAATTAATGTCTTTATTTTCTGGATTTTTAAAACCATCGAAAACAGAAATCGGCCACAACCACGAAGAGAACCAGGTATCCATCACGTCGTCATCTTGTCTTATAAATGGCTCTAATTGATGTTTAAATCCGGCTTTTTCGGCGTCCGAACAACTCTCGTCCAGGTGTTTTTTCTTCCAGAATTCTTCTAAAGCCTCATCTTTTGTTTTGGCAACCACCCAGTTTCCTTTATCATCGTACCAGGCCGGGATTCTTTGTCCCCACCATAACTGACGGCTAATGTTCCAATCGCGCACATTTTCCATCCAGTGGCGATAAGTGTTTTCAAATTTATTCGGGATCAGGTTTACTTCACCATTCAAAACATCATCTAAAGCCGGCTGTGCCATCTCTTTCATCTTCACAAACCATTGCATCGAAAGTTTTGGCTCGATAGCGGCATCGGTACGTTCAGAAAAACCAACCTGCGATTTATAATCTTCAACTTTTTCTAAATGACCGGCTTCTTCCAACATTTTGGCAATTTTCTTGCGGGCAACAAACCTGTCTTCACCCACTAAAATAACCGCAAGTTCGTTTAAGGTACCATCATCATTTAAAATATCGGTAACCGGTAAATTGTGTTTAACGCCCAGTTCATAATCGTTCAAATCGTGTGCCGGAGTAACTTTTAAACAACCGGTACCAAATTCGATATCTACATAATCATCTTCAATAACCGGAATTTCGTGATTAACCAGAGGCACAAAAACCTTTTTGCCTTTTAAATGCGTAAAACGTTCGTCGTTCGGGTTAATACAAATGGCAGCATCTGCCATAATTGTTTCCGGACGCGTTGTGGCGATTGTTAAAAACTGATTTTCAGTCCCCGCAATCAGATATTTAATATAATATAATTTCTGGTTTACTTCTTTACGGATCACTTCTTCATCAGAAACAGCGGTTTTCCCCGCCGGATCCCAGTTAACCATGCGGATACCGCGGTAAATCCATCCTTTTTTGTACAAGTGGATAAACGAATCAATCACGGCTTCAGAAAGATCTTCTTCCATTGTGAAACGGGTACGATCCCAATCACAACTTGCGCCCAGTTTCTTTAACTGTTCTAAAATAATACCACCGTATTTCTCTTTCCATTCCCAGGCGTATTTTAAAAATTCTTCCCGCGAGAGGTCTTTTTTATCGATTCCCTGCTCTTTTAGCATCGCCACTACTTTTGCTTCGGTAGCTATAGAAGCATGGTCGGTTCCGGGTACCCAACATGCATTTTTACCCTGCATACGGGCCTTACGGATTAAAACATCCTGAATGGTATTGTTAAGCATGTGTCCCATGTGCAGCACCCCCGTAACATTTGGAGGCGGAATGACTATTGTATAAGGCTCACGCTCATCGGGTTCTGAATGAAAAAACTTCTTCGATAGCCAATAGCTATACCATTTATCTTCTGTTTCTGCAGGATTGTACTTGGTGGATATGCTCATGAATGTATTAAAAGTTCAAAAATAGCTAATTAAGCTGAAAGACCAAAGCCAAGTAAGCGGAAAGCTGAAAGACTAAAACAGCTACACTTTATATCAGTATTTGTAGGAGATAAGGATTTTTATTTTTTGGAAAGCAAATGCAGCATTCATTTTAAAGTTGGTCCTGCTTTGCGCTGCAAGTCCTCGCCCGATGACAATTTAGTACCGGTTGATCGGTAAAGAATCGGGACTGCGGGCTTTACGCTTCAATCAGGTCTAGAAAAATTGGTTTGTGCAAGTTAAAACCCATCGTGCATTTGTACAGATTGCTTACTCAACGTCATCAAAAACATCATCTAAAGCCAATTCAAAACCAGGCAATACAGATGAAGTGACTTTTTCGCTCAGGGTAAATATTTTTGAAGGTATGAATTTACCCTCTTCATTTAAAGTATAAATTAAAATGTTCTGATCGCTCTGGCTCACCACCCAATATTCTTTAACGCCGAATTCTTCGTACACGCGATATTTATGAAGCAGTTCCATTTTTGAATTTCCAGGCGATAAAATTTCCACCACGAGATCAGGCGCGCCGATACAGCCACGGGCATCAAGTTTGCTTTTATCACAAATCACACAGATACAGGCTGGAGCACAGTAAACACATCTTTATCAGCTTTGCTTCCTTTCGGGAAACGGACATCAAAAGGTGCTGCATAAACTTTACAGGGTTTGCCATCTAAAAAATTGATCAAGGGCTTTAACAAATTGATAGACACTGTTTGATGTATCCTTGATGGCGCAGGACTCATCTTAAATATTTTACCTGCAATTAACTCAACCCTTTCGGGGAAAAGCCAATTTAAATAACTTGCATAACTATAGGTTAATGATGCATCGAGCTCATTGAACTGCCTAACAGGTTCATCGATTTCATCAAGTACTGGATATGGAACTGTTTTTTTCGACATACTCAAATATACTAAATTGCTTAGTATTATAAGTGATAAATTATTTTACATATCTTCAAAAATATCATCCAAAGCGAGCTCAAAACCTGGCAATACGGTTGATGTGATTTTTTCGCTAAGCGTAAATATTTTAGAGGGCTGGAACTTACCATCCTCGTTTAAGGTGTAAATTAAGATATTTTGATCGCTTTGGCTTACTATCCAATATTCTTTAACCCCGAACTCTTCGTAAACATGATATTTATTAAGCAGCTCCATTCTGGTATTGCCTGGCGACAAAACCTCCACCACAAGATCGGGTGCACCGATACAACCACGGACATCAATTTTACTTCTATCACAAATTACGCAGATATCAGGTTGGAGCACCGTGAAGATTTCCTTATCATCTTTACTTTCTCTTGGAAAGCGAACATCAAATGGAGAAATAAAAACTTTACAGGGCTGTTTTTTAAGAAAGTTACCTAATTTAAGAAATATGTTGCCAACAACCACCTGATGAACGCTTGATGGCGCCGGGCTCATCTTAAAGATTTTGCCTGCAATCAGTTCTACCCTTTCAGGAAAAAGCCAGTTAAGGTAGCTTGCATAGCTGTAGGTTAACGATGCATCAAGCTCATTGAACTGCTTAACGGGTTCATCGATTTCATCTAATACTGGATAGGGAACTGTTTTTTTCGACATAACCAAATATACTAAATTACTTAGTATTGCAAATGATAAATTATTTTACATTATCCTCGAAAACATTATCCATAATGCGAATAAATCAAAAAAAGAGCAGTCCGGACTCAGTTAATCAATTAACCAATTTAAACAATTAACCCTGCTAGGAAAACTTCATTTTTTGGATCCTTACTGCATTTAAAATAGCCAGAAGCGCTACGCCTACATCAGCAAAAACGGCTTCCCACATGGTTGCTATGCCTCCTGCTCCTAAAATCAGGACGATTGCTTTCACTGCAAATGCCAATACAATATTCTGGATCACCACATTTTTAGTGGCCTTGCCAATTTTAATCGCGGTTGCAATTTTTGAAGGTTGATCTGTCTGGATCACCACATCAGCTGTTTCAATGGCCGCATCACTTCCCATTGCGCCCATCGCAATACCAATATCGCTGATGGCCAAAACAGGGGTATCGTTAATTCCGTCGCCAACAAAAGCCACCACTTTAGTTTTGTCGGTTTTAACTTCTTCCAGTTTAGCCACTTTATCTTCAGGCAGTAAATCACCATAATAAGTATCGATACCTAAACCCAAAGCTACTTTTTTAACAATGGATGATTTATCACCACTCAACATCACCACCTGTTTTATTCCGTTTTCATGCAACTGTTTAATGGCTTCTGCAGCATCTTCTTTTACCTCATCAGCAATTAAAACATAACCTGCATATCGCTGATCCACAGCTACAACCACGATGCTCTCTTCGATATCTTTTACTTTGGCGTCGAAACCGATATTGAATTTCTCCAGCAACTTAACATTACCGGCCAATACCTCTTTACCATTTACAGTTCCTTTTAAGCCCATTCCGGCTACCTCTTCTATATTATCTGCAGGATGGATTTCCTGATCTCCGGCATACTCAACAATGGCTTTGGCAATCGGGTGTGTCGATTTTGCTTCAACAGCAGTTAGCAGATTCAAAAATTCCTTTTCATCAATGCTGCTATCTATCTTCTGTACACTAAACACACCTTTGGTTAAGGTTCCTGTTTTATCCATCACCACGGTATTGAGTTTGGTAATCAGATCGAGGAAATTAGAGCCTTTAAATAAAATTCCATTTGCAGAGGCAGCGCCAATGCCTCCGAAATAACCCAATGGAATAGAAATAACCAAAGCACATGGACAAGAAATTACCAGAAAAACCAGCGAACGGTATAACCAGGTTTGAAAGTGATATTCGCTACCTAAAACCAAAATCGGGATGGTAACCAATGCAAGCGCCAGGAAAAAAACAATCGGGGTGTACACTTTTGCAAACTTGCGGATAAAAAGTTCGGTTTTGGCTTTACGTGTAGTGGCATTCTGTACCATTTCCAAAATGCGCGATAAAGCACTATCGGCAAAAGCCTTCGTTACTTTCACTTCGATTACCTTATCAATATTGAGCATTCCGGCTAAAATAGCTTCGCCTTTATTAATGGTTCGTGGCTTGCTCTCCCCTGTTAATGCGGCGGTATTAAAACTGCTTTTTTCACTGATCAGTTCGCCATCCAAAGGAATTTTCTCTCCGGCTTTAACCTGTATGGTTTCGCCAATTTCTACCTTGTCGGGATTAACATCTTCGTATTTTCCATTGCGGAATACATGAGCTACATCGGCACGCACATCGAGCAAGGCTTTAATGTTCCTTTTTGCACGGTTTACCGCAGCCATTTGAAACAGTTCGCCAATGGTGTAAAAAAGCATTACGGTTACGCCTTCAGGATATTGGCCAATGGCAAAAGCACCAATGGTGGCGATAGACATTAGGGAAAACTCGGTAAAAAAATCTTTCGCTTTAAAAGTTTCCCAAACCTCGCGCAAAACCGGAATGCCTACAGGCAGGTAAGCTACAATGTACCAGTAAGGCCTGATGACCTGAAAGGCAGGTACCTTAAAAAGATTATCGAAGGCAATTCCGATCAACAGCATTGCCAGTGTTATAATGGCAGGCAAATAGGTTTTAAATGCAGATGGATCGCCACCATGATCGTGGTCGTGATCATCGCCCTCCTCGTGCGAATGTGCATGATCGTGATTATGTTTTGGTTCGGAATGCGCTTTACTACTGCAACAGCTATCTTCTTTATCGTGGGTGTGACTCATTATGTTATCTGCTAAAACATGATTTATTGTTGAGATTAGTAATCCAGTAGCCAAACGCCTTAAATGCTGTTAGTTAAACCCGGCAGCAGCGACAGCCCCCGATTTTTCTTCGGGGCTACAGCGGATGGCGGGACTAAAAAATCCGATGGAACGCTGCACACTCATTTTCTAATCTATAAAAACCAAATTTATGGAAAATTAAATGGTTTATCCCGAATCATTCTTAATAGCAATAATTTTTACAAGCGCACAATAAAATTTGTTAAAAAATGTTAATAGTGTATAAAAGATTATAGTGTATAAAAGATTTAAAAATCATGAAATCTATTAAAATCTCATTTTCAGCATCCGAATTGATCAGGCGGCTCGGCCTGGCAAAAATCTACTATTGGTTTAACAAGTAATATTCTTATTATATTGTTCCGGTATTGATTTGTATTTCATAAATTTCGCAGTAAATACTAACTTATTAAGCGAATGAAATACCAAAATTTGAAAAGATATTTTGCGGCACTGGGTATAGTCGCTGCTGGCTTTTCTGCAAATGCACAAACAAAAAAATTTATCGATCCTGCCAATATGGATTTATCCGTTAAGCCAGGCGATGATTTCTACACCTACGCAAGTGGTACGTGGGTAAAAAATAATCCTGTTCCTGCTAAAGAAACACGCTGGGGTTCGTTTAACGAGCTTCGCGATTTCAATATCAATGCGGTAAAATCTTTGGTAGAAGATGCTGCTGCAGATAAATCGGCACCTGCCGGCTCGGTAAAACGCAGGGTTGGCGATTTTTACACGGCTGCAATGGACAGCGTAACCATCGAAAAATTAGGTTACACACCAATAAAAGCTGATTTGGCAAAAGTGAAACAGATTAAAGATATTCCAGGTGTTTTAGACCAGGTGGCTTACATGAGAACCAATGGTTTAGGCGGCGGAATGTTCGGTTTAGGTGTTGGCCAGGACCGTAAAAACGTAAATAAATACATGGTTAACATTGGTCAGGGCGGCACAACCCTACCCGATCGTGATTATTATTTAAAAGATGATGCCCGTAGTGTTAAAATCCGCGATGCATACAATACTTACATGGTTACCTTGTTTACCTTAACAGGAAGTTCCCCAGAAGAGGCAAAACAAAAAGCTGCAACGGTTTACAAAATTGAGAAACAATTTGCAGAGGCGCAAATGAGCCGTTTAGAAATGCGTGATCCTTACGCAACGTATAATAAACTTACCGTTGCTGAATTAAATAAAAAAACACCGGATATTAACTGGACGACTTATCTTCCTAAATTCAAAATCAAAAACCAGGATACGGTTTTGGTTTCGTCGCCTAAATTTATGGCAAGTTTAGATGGCATGTTGAAATCTGTTCCGGTTGAAGATTGGAAAACCTATTTGGAATGGAACATTTTAAAAGGTTCGGCATCAAGCTTAAGTTCTCCTTTTGTGAAGGCAAGTTTTGCTTTCACACAAGCTCAAACCGGTCAGAAGGTGCAAACTCCACGTTGGCAGCGCATGTCATCTTTAACTGATGGCACCATTGGTGAATTATTGGGTCAGCTTTATGTGGCTAAATATTTCAAACCAGAGGCTAAGGAGCGCATGAACCAGATGATTGTGAACCTGCGTAAGGCTTTCGAAATCAGAATTAACGGTTTAGAATGGATGAGTCCTGAAACCAAACAAAAAGCACTGGCTAAATTACATGCTTTTACTCCTAAAGTGGGTTATCCTGAAAAATGGAAAAACTATGATGGTTTAACGATCAACAAAGGCACTTATTTCCAAAACTTACGCAATGCAAGTGTTTGGGGTTACAACGAAATGGTAGATCAGTTGGGTAAACCGGTTGACCGTAAACGTTTTGGTATGACGCCTCCAACGGTTAATGCTTATTACAGTCCTACTTTAAACGAGATAGTTTTCCCGGCAGGGATTTTACAGTTCCCTTTCTTCGATCCAAATGCTGATGATGCTGTTAATTATGGCGGTATTGGTGCGGTAATCGGACATGAAATGAGCCATGGTTTTGATGACAGCGGAAGTCAGTACGATGCAGCCGGTAACTTGAAAAACTGGTGGACAGCAGAAGACAAAGCTAAATTTGATGCTAAAACAAAGGCTTTAGGCGAGCAATTTGATGGTTACACCGTATTAGATACCGTACATGTAATCGGAAAATTAACCATGGGCGAAAACATTGGTGATTTAGGTGGTTTAAACGCTGCTTACACGGCTTTCAAAATGACTAAACAAGGTCAAAGCAACGAGAAAATTGATGGCTTTACACCAGATCAGCGTTTCTTCTTAGCCTGGGCACAGGTTTGGAGAGGTAATATTTTACCAGAAAGTGCTGCTCAGTTAATTAAAACCGATCCACACTCTCCAGGTCCATACCGTACCATTGGTGCTCCTGTAAATATGGATGCCTGGTATAATGCTTTTGATGTTAAACCTGGCGATAAATTATATAAAAAACCAGAGGATAGGATCAGAATGTGGTAGGATTAAGGTAGAAGGTTAAAGGTGGAGGGCTTAAGGCTTTCCCCTAAACCGCATAAAGATTATTTATATCATCCCTATATTGCAAGCGTCCCGATTATTTCGGGACGTTTTGTTTTATAAGCAGTATCAGATGTTACCATCCAACTGCACTTAAATACATGTGCCCAACACTATTCGCCTTAGTTCGTGTCGCCACGAACCAACACTTAAACCAAATTCAATATTTCTTCCAAATCAAAAATTAATGTAACTCCTTTCGGCAATTCTTAATTATCATTCTATCTTTGAAAAAACATAAGTATCCGTCAATGAAAAGCCCAATCAAATCACTCCTTATCCTTGGTTTAAGTTTATTTTCTTTAACAGGTTTTGCCCAGGAAAATAAATTGATTAGTCTTGATGCACTAATTAATAAAACAGACCCTGCCTGGCCGCTCGTAAAGAAATGGATTGATTCTGCCAAAAACAAGGTTGAAGTATTGCCTGTTGATTCTGCAAAAGCAAAAGAGGTACTTTATAATGCGCAGATGACTACTTACGCCACTTTAGGATCGGTAATTTATAACACCGGCGGTATTTTAGTAGATAATGGCTGGATCAGGATTTTAGGTTCGGGCAGCGAAAAGCTAAACCGCAACGTTGCGGAGTGGAACAAAGGGAAAACGCTTGAAGAATATGGCGATAATATGCCGTACCTCTTAATTGCTGATGACGCAGTTGGTGGTTTCTTTGCCATTAATTATGGAGGCTTGGGTAAAGATATTAAAAACGTGTACTACCTGGAACCAAATAGTTTAACCTGGCAGCCGCTGGGTGCAGGTTATGGTGAGTTTCTTGTTTTCTGTTTCGATAGTGATCTTTCTAAATTTTACAAAGGTCTCCGCTGGAACTCCTGGAGCCAGTTTATCGGCAATTTAGATGGTTCTAAAACTTATAGTTTCCGCCCTTACTTATGGCAGGAAGGTACTGATATTGAAAAATGTACCCGAAAACTGGTTAATACGGAAGATATGTACAAATTCAACATCATGAAATCGAAAGAGTTTAAGAATGAGGAAGAAGTGAAAAAGCAGGCGCCAAAACAATAACCTCCATGCCTGGTACATTAGTTACCATCACCAGCTTAAAAACCATAAAGACACGCATGTTGGTTAACTGCTGACGTTGAAAAACTGATATAAAACCTAAGCGTACTTTGCCTGCGTTTTTTTAGGCAATTTAGCCAAAACCATCGCCCGCGAATCTGACACCCTGCTTTTTAATTCCTTATCGTTTAGCACTTCTAAATTTTCGATCTGAATCCATTGCCTTTTCGCCATATGATAAGCCTGTGCGATGCCGCCTCTGGCTGCAAGTTCTTCAAATTCATCGGGATTACATTTGATTGAAAAACTATTTCCCTCATCAATAGCGATAATTACATAAATCTTTTCCTCAATCATAAAACACAAATGTTCCCATTTCATGCCCTCGGTGGTGCCAGGCAGGCTTAAACAATATTCTCTGAAGGATTCGATATCCATGTTAGGGTTTAATGTAAGGTGAAAGCTTAAAGATCAAAGGTAAAAGGATAAATACTAAGGCGCAAGTACCGGCACACAAGTATCGGAATAAAACATGATCCTGAAATCCGTAAATCTTATCAATCCTATTTAAAATACTATCAATCCTGTTCTTATATTTGCACCAATATCTTTAAAATCAATATATCATAGCCCATGAATATTATTACTCCTACTGCTGATGGCTCGAACACACTTTATAACGAAACCATTGGCGAACATTACCATAGTAAACATGGTGCATTACAGGAGAGTAAACACGTATTTATTGATGCAGGTTTAAAATTCGTTTCGGCTGACCGGTCAGAAATTTCCGTTTTAGAAGTTGGTTTCGGAACCGGACTAAACTTTATTTTAAGCTTCGAATATTGCCAGGCAAACCACATTAAACTCAATTATACCAGTATTGAAGCTTTTCCACTTACCTGTGAAGTAATTGAGCAAACCGGTTATTCGGGTTATGTTCCGGAAGGGATCTGGTCTGATTTTATTACCAATTACCCAAATGCATTAAAAGCACCTCAAAAACTCACCACGCTTTGCGCATTGGAAATACCGCACACCACCCTGGCCGAATATCAAACCGACCAAAAATTTGATCTCATTTATTATGATGCCTTCTCTGTTCAGCACCAGCCCGAAATGTGGAGCGATGAAATTATAGCGCATGCCTGCAGTTTTTTAAAACCAGGGGGAACTTTTGTTACCTATGCCATTACAGGGAAATTGAAAAGAGCAGTTAAAGCCAGCGGGTTTACCATCGAAAAATTACCAGGCGCACCGGGGAAAAGGGAGATGCTTAGAGCAGTTAAAGAGATGTAAATGATGGAAAATGTAAGATGGATGATGGAAAAGTCCGGGGTCGGAGGTCCGAAAGTCAGAAGATAGTGTTATCTAAAATCTCTTCCTAACCCTCCGAAAGTTGGAAGATAAAATTTCAAAAGAAAATTATGAATAAATAGCCACTTACTTTTGTGCCCTCCAGCGCTTGCTCTCTGTGTACTTTGCGGTTAAAACCTACGATATCCTGACATAATTCAGACCGCTGTATAAAACCTCAGCCTATATAATTTGTTAGCATAACATTAACATTCGTATCATGGAAAAAAGAACCTTAGGAAAAACCGATTTAAATATTGCGCCCATTGTATTTGGAGGAAATGTTTTTGGCTGGACAATCGACCAGCAAAAATCATTTAAGATATTAGACCAATTTGTAGAAAACGGATTTAATTTTATCGATACTGCCGATGTATATTCGCGCTGGGTACCCGGAAATAAAGGTGGTGAATCGGAAACAATTATCGGCAACTGGCTTAAAAAACAGAACAAACGCCACGACATCATTATTGCTACAAAAGTTGGCTCAGATATGGGTCAGGGAAAATCGTTAAAGAAAGATTACATCATTAATGAAGTGGAACATTCTTTATCCCGTTTACAAACCGATTATATTGACCTTTATTTTTCTCATTTTGATGATGAAAGCACTCCCGTTGAAGAAACTTTAAGTGCTTACGAAACATTAATTAAAGCCGGAAAAATACGCTGGATTGGCGCTTCGAATTTTTCTGCCGCTCGGTTAAAGGAATCATTACTGAGTTCAAGCGAGCATAACCTTCCACGTTATGAGGTTTATCAACCTGGTTACAACCTTTACGATAGAGAAGAATTTGAACAGGAACACGAAAAAATATGCCTGGAACATGGCTTGGGTGTAGTTACCTATTATTCTTTAGCAAGTGGCTTTTTAACAGGAAAATACCGCAGTGAAGATGATTTAAATAAAAGCCAGCGGGGCGGTGGTGTTAAAAAATTCCTGAACGAGCGTGGTTTCAGGATTTTAAAAGCGCTTGATCAGGTGGCAGATAAATACAAGGTAGAACCCGCTTCTGTAGCGCTGGCCTGGTTAATTTATCACCCCTCAATTACGGCCCCAATTGCAAGTGTTACCGATTTAAGTCAGTTAAAATCGTTCACCGATGCAGCAAACCTAAAACTCTCGCCTGAAGATATTTCACTTTTAGACCAGGCAAGCAGCTTTTAAAAAATAATGCCTTATATTTAAATGCCCGATTAATCAAACAATTAGTCGGGCATTTTGTATTAAACAGGATTTAAAATTTTATGAAAGACAAACTATCATTTCTACCCAAACTGGCACTGGTTCTTTTCTGTTTAATAAGTTTAACCTACATTGCCATTTTAGGCCAATCACTTTTGGCGCCTTTACTTTTCTCCTTTTTAATGGCAATTTTATTGCTCCCTGTAGGTAATTTTTTAGAACACAGGTTAAGATTTAAAAGAAGTTTATCAACACTGGTTTCAGTAATCCTGATGATTTCCGTAATAGGCGGCATCATTTACTTTTTTGGCAATCAGCTAAGCGATTTATGGGCAGACTGGCCTTTACTAAAAGAAAAAGCCAATGTTTCGTACCACGAGCTCCAGAAATGGATTTCGCATACTTTTGGGGTAAACTCGCAAAAACAGCTCGATTATTTAAATGATAGTACCGAAAAAGCATTGGCTACAAGCGCTGCAATTGTTGCCACAACCCTGGCTACCCTATCTTCTACCCTGTTGTTTTTAGGTTTCACACTATTGTTTACTTTCTTCATTTTAAATTACCGCAGGGTTTTATTTACCTTTTTAACTTCTGTTTTTAGAGAAGAACACAAAGAAAAAGTAACCGAAATTGTAAGTCAGATCCAGTATATCATCAAAAAATACATCATTGGCTTATTTCTGCAGATGCTGATCGTTACCGTATTAATGATTACCGTACTCAGTTTGTTAGGCGTTAAATATGCCGTTCTTTTGGGTTTGGTAGCCGGTATTTTTAATGTTGTTCCATACCTGGGGATATTTTTTGCACTATTGGTGAGCTGTTTAATCACCTTTGCTACCGCCGGGGCCGGTAAGGTATTATTGGTTTTAATTGCTTTTGTAGGTGTGCATGCTATAGATGGAAATGTGTTGATGCCTTTGGTAGTAGGCTCGAAGGTAAAAATAAATGCCTTGTTTGCCTTTATCGGTATTGTGGTTGGCGAAATGATCTGGGGCATATCGGGCATGTTTTTATGCATCCCTTACCTGGCGATGTTAAAAATCATTTTCGACCGGGTAGATAACCTTAAACCATGGGGCATTTTAATGGGAGAAGAGCATAAACCGGATAAAAAGAAACGCATTTACCGGATCACTAAAAAGATTAAATTAGAAGAAAAAGATTAAAATGGCCGAAAACAGATCGCCACATATTTTAAGTACTTCTGCAAACTTGCTGGGGATCTGCTTTATCGTGCTCACTTCCCTAAAAAAGCTGGCACTTACCGATGGTTCATTAATTGATGAATTTGCCGTAGCGGCCGTGATGTTTTTTATGACCAGCTGTATTTTATCCTTTATCGCCATGCGAAGGATAAAAACTTCAAGTCAGCGGCTGGAAAAAACAGCAGATTTTATATTTTTATCAGGCCTGGTGATATTGTTTATAGCAACCATCTTAATTGCATTTAACCTGATAAAATAATTTAATGAAACCTTTATTTGTACTACTCCTGGTATATGTGGCACTTTTAACTTTTGGCAGTCACACCACCTTTGATAAAGGAAATATTTTTGCAGGCAATATTGCCATGGGTGTAATGTTGCTTTTTACAGCCATCGGGCATTTTAAGTTTAAAACCAGCATGGCGGCCATGATTCCTTTATTTATCCCTAAAAAGGTAGAAATTGTGCTTTTTACAGGTGTGCTCGAAATTCTATTTGCCATCGGTTTAGCAATAGAAAGTACGCGGTATTACACAGGAATTGCACTGATCATCTTTTTTCTGGCCATTTTACCAGCCAATATTTATGCGGCTAAACACCGCATTAATTATGAAGACTTGTACAAACCCGGTCCAGGACCAAAATATTTATGGTTCAGAGTACCTTTTCAGCTTTTCTTAATCAGCTGGGTTTGGTATTTTAGCGTCCGATAATTTACCTCATTAATAAAACATGCCAAACAATCCAATTCCTGCCAGCGCCAGCAATCCGGCCGATGCTTTTACACGCTTACTCACCGTTTTAGATACTTTGCGTACGCAATGCCCATGGGATAAAAAGCAGACTATGGAAACCTTGCGCCACCTAACCATAGAAGAAACCTATGAGCTAAGCGACGCCATTTTAGAGGGCGATTTAGACGAAATTAAAAAGGAACTTGGTGATGTGATGATGCACCTGGTGTTTTATTCGAGAATTGCTTCAGAAACGAACGATTTTAACATTACCGATGTTTTAAATGGGGTTTGCGATAAACTGGTAAACCGCCATCCGCATATTTATGGCGATGTTGAAGTACAAAACGAGGAAGATGTAAAACGCAACTGGGAACAGATTAAGCTGAAAGAAGGCAATAAATCGGTACTGGCAGGTGTTCCTTCTTCTCTACCGGCCTTGGTTAAGGCGGCACGCATACAGGAAAAAGCCCGTGGTGTGGGTTTCGATTGGGAAGATAAAAACCAGGTTTGGGAAAAAGTAGAAGAAGAATTGCAGGAATTTAAAGCGGAATTTAATGTTGCAGATCATACAGCAATTGATATCGAAAAAGCAGAATCAGAATTTGGCGATGTACTTTTCTCACTGATCAATTATGCGCGGTTTATCAATATCAATCCTGAAAACGCCCTGGAAAAAACCAATAAGAAGTTTATTAAACGTTTCCAGTACCTCGAAAGTAAAGCCAAAGAAAATGGTAAAGCCCTTGCTGATATGACACTTTCAGAAATGGATGTATATTGGAATGAAGCAAAGCAATTATAGCTAAAAGGAGTAAAATCGCAAAATTTATATGAAATTTGCGATTCCATTCGCAAAATTTATATTAAATTTGCGAATATGATTTTAAGAGCAATATCCAATTCCATTCAAAAACACCTGAAAGATGAAAAGGCAATCATACTTTTAGGTCCAAGGCAAGTTGGAAAAAGTACGCTCATCCAACAATTGTCTTCAGAATTTACTAAACCGGTTATGTGGTGGAATGGTGATGATGCAGATATCAGAACAATACTTAATAATACCACCTCTACATCGTTACGTGCACTACTTGGAAAATCAAAAACACTGGTAATAGATGAAGCGCAAAGAATTGATAATATCGGTCTGTCTATCAAATTAATTATTGATCAGCTTAAAGATGTAAAGGTAATCGCTACAGGCTCATCAGCTTTTGAGTTAGCCAACCATATCAATGAACCGCTTACTGGCAGGAAATGGGAGTATAATCTGTTCCCATTTTCTTTTGGAGAAATGGTAGAAGAGCATGGCTTACTTACCGAAAAAAGATTATTACACCATCGCCTGGTTTATGGCTACTATCCAGAAATTGTAAACAACCCTGGCGGAGAAGAAATACGGTTAAAACAATTATCAGATAGTTACCTATATAAAGATATCTTAACCTGGGAGAAAATACAAAAACCAGATAAGATGGAAAGATTAATCCAGGCTTTAGCTTTTCAGGTTGGTAATGAGGTATCATACAACGAACTGGGCCAATTATCAGGTTTGGATAATCAAACAACAGAGAAATATATCGATCTGCTTGAAAAGGCTTTTATTGTATTCAGACTCGGATCTTTAAGTAGAAACCTAAGAAATGAACTAAAGAAAAGTCGAAAAATTTATTTTTACGATAATGGAATCAGAAACGCTGTGATTAATCAATTTAGTCCGGCGGTATTAAGACAGGATATTGGGGCTCTTTGGGAAAATTTCGTCATTAGTGAGCGGGTTAAGTTTCTTGCTTATAAACAAATTAACTGTAACCAATATTTTTGGCGTACACATGCCCAGCAGGAAATAGATTATATTGAAGAAAGAAACGGATTAATGAGCGCTTATGAAATAAAATGGAATCCAAAAGTTAATACGAAATTTCCAAAAACATTTTTAGATGCCTATGAAAATGCTGAAAATAAAGTAATTACGCCGGATAATGTAACTGAGTTTTTGTTATAAATAAAAATCCCCATCCACATAATACCATTTACTGTCTTCTAGCCTGAAATTAGATTTTTCATGTAATACCTCGGTCTGGAACTTTTTGTTGAGGTAATAGGCTTTAAACTCCACCACATCAAAATCCGAAAAAATAATTTCGAGCTTAAGCCATCTGGTATTTTTTGCACTATTTAAATAAGCGCTTTTCGAATGGTTTTTTCTTTTGCTGCTATGTGTAGTTTCGTAAAGATAATCGGCATTGGCCATTACAAATGCCGAATACCGCGACCGCATTAGAGCCTCGGCAGTTGGTGCAGTTTTCGCTTTTAAATGGTAAGGCTGGCAACAATGCTGAAAGGTAATGCCGCTTCCGCAGGGACAATTTATTAAATCCATGATTAAATTTTACCCCGCAAAAATAGGATTTAATATTCCTGCTGCTAAAATTTCCGTAAAATTGCACCGAAATAATGAGATACTTCTTCCATATTGCATATCAAGGTCAATACTACAGTGGCTGGCAAAAACAACCCGGGGTTAAAAGCGTTCAGGAAGTTATTGAACAAACGCTTTCTAAAATCCTAAAATCGCCGATTGCCATTAATGGCTGTGGCCGCACAGATGCACATGTACATGCAAGTCAGTTTTTTTTCCATGCCGATATTGAAAAAGAAATTGATTTCGACCTGCTTTACATCCTAAACAAAGCATTGCCCTATAATATTGCGGTATTCGACATTATTAAAATGGAAGGAAAGCCCCATGCAAGGTTCGATGCCGTACAGCGTAAATACGATTATTTTGTACACACCTGTAAAGATCCCTTTTTAAGTACGCAAAGTTCTTTTTATCAGCTCAATAATCTCGATTTTGATAAAATGAAAGCTGTTGTAGAACTTTTACCTCAATATAAAGATTACAGGGCCTTTTGCACCCATCCGGATAAATACGAACATACCATCTGTAATGTAATGGAAGCCCGTTTATTGGTAAATCCTGCAGGCAACCGGTTCAGGTTTCACATTGCAAGCAACCGCTTTTTGGGTAAAATGATCCGCATTATTATGGGTAAACTGTTAATGGTTGGTAAAGGAGAACTCAGCCTGGATGAATTTGAAAGTGAACTGATCAGCTTAAAACCCTCCAAACTATCGTTGCCCGCCCATCCAACAGGCTTATACCTTTCGAAGGTGACTTATCCTTACCTTAACCTCGAGCCACGTACCGAATTTATCCAGAGCATACAAGAAACAGACTGGATTTAAATTTATTGTAGCGTTTTCATTTTGAATCCCGTTTAAGGGATATGAAAGTTCAAATCAGCATGCTATTATTTGCCATTTGCCTGTGTTTCGGTTGTAAAAAGCCAACAAGTGTTAATGTTTTAATGGACGGTAATTATACTGGTGTACTGGTAATCAGCAATAGTGCGAAATCGGTTCCGGTAACCCGTCAAATTTCGATTTCGTTAAAAGACGGCAAATTTAATATTACATCCGATGTTGGCTCTACCCTAAAATCATTAAGCGGCAAAGGCACTTATAATTTTAAAAACGGCATCGGCTATTTTGCTGATGAAGGTGTTTGGACGGCAGATTTTGATTGGGGCATGATATTAAACGGCGAATATGATATTAGAAGCAGCGGTGCAGATTTAACATTGAAAAGAAGATCGAAACCACAAACAAACATCGATCCGGCAACCTCATACGCTACAATGAGTTACGAGTATATTTTAAAGAGAACCAATTAACACACCAATATAAATTGAGTTAAAAAGAGCTTAGGTTTAGGTTTGCTTGGGCACCGGGTTTTGATCTGCCTGGTGACCCAAGTTTTTTTTGAATTACTTAAACCTGATGGCCTTTAACGGAGAAACCTTGCTGATTAAAAGTGAAGGGATAATCAGAACGGTTAAACACACCACCACCGTAATTACGTTAAGCAGCAATACATCCATAAAGTGAAATTCTATCGGTGCGTAAGCTAAAAAGTATGATGCCTGATTAAGCTTAAATATATGGGTAGATTGCTGTAAAAAACCAAGTCCTAAGCCTAAAATATTGCCTAAAAGCAGGCCAATTCCAACGAGATAAGCCGAATTGTACAGGAAAATTTTCATAATGCTCCAGTTGCTGGCCCCAAATGATTTTAGCATCCCGATCATGTTGGTACGTTCTAAAATCATAATCAATAGTGCCGTAACCATGTTTATAACGCCAACAATCAGCATCAAACTCAGGATCACATTTGTATTTACATCAAGTAAACCCAGCCAGGTAAAAATATTAGGGAAATTTTCTTCAATAGAATAGGAACGTAAATTTCGCGGCAGTTTTTCGTAAATGTTATCGGCAACGGGTTTTAGCTTGTTAAAATCCTTAATCCTGATTTCGATGCCGCCAATTTCGTTTGGCTGCCAGTTATTTAAACGTTTGATGATATTCAGGTTGCCCAAAACAAATCCCTTATCAATATCTTCTACCCCGATATCATAAACACCAACGATTTTGAATTTCCGCGGACGGAGCTGGTTTTGAACAAAGTACATAATGAAATCATCACCGGTTTTGAGTTTTAAGCGCTTAGCGGTGTAATTTGAAATTAACAATTCCTGCATGGCAGCCGTACTATCAGAAAAATCGATAATTGTACCGCTGATGATATGCTGTTTGATATAATCCCATTTATAGCTTTTGTCAACCCCTTTAAAATTAATGCCTTCAATTTCACTATTGGCCGAAAGAATGGCGGGTTTGGTAGCGAAAGGATAATAAAACTCGATATCTCTATTGGTTTTGAGCATTTTTTGGGTTTCCGCATCCAACACAAAGGGCGAATGTTCGAAAGAATTGTTCAGGTCGTAACGGGTAATCTGTACATCACCCAGGTATCCCCTCACTTTATCCTGAATTTCGGTTTTAAAGCCTTTAATAATGGCAATGGATAGAATCATAACAGCGAGGCTCAGCATTACGCCTGCTATTGCAATGCGGACAATCAGTTTAGAAAAAGTACGCTCAGATTTAATGGCTATCCGCCCTGCTATGAAATATTCGAAATTCAATTTAATCAATTGTTAAGTAACAAAAATGCTCAATTCCTTTTTAAAAATGGCATTTTTGAAAATAAATAACCAACTTTAAAGATCAGCTCGCACAAATCCCAATAGCATAAATCAAAATACAGGGTAAATTGTTTTGCTGTAATTACCGGAAGATTAGAATCATAAAAAAATGAAAAAATACATCAGCTTTGCTTTAACCAGCTTAATTGCATTATCTGCCTGTGGACAGCCAAAACCACTTGAACAGGAAGCTCTTGGCAAAAAAAGTCCTGAAAATAGAAAATTGATGATCAGGACGCCAAAATTGCCATCAACCTTGAAAACGGGAGCAGAACAGACCGAAAAATACCTTCCGTTATTAAAAGGCAAACGTGTGGGTATGGTGGTAAATCCTACTTCGGTTATAGGTGAGCAAACCTCGGTTGACAGCCTATTAAAACGCGGCATCAAAATCCAGAAAATATTTGGCCCTGAACATGGTTTTAGAGGCAATGCGAGCGCTGGCGTTACCGTCAATGATGATGTAGATACAAAAACAGGCATTAAGGCCATTTCGCTTTATGGCAAACACAGCACGCCTACGGCTGAAGACCTGGCCGATGTTGATGTGATGGTTTTTGATATCCAGGATGTGGGCGTACGTTTTTACACTTACATTAATACGTTACAGCATGTAATGGAAGCCTGTGCGGTAAACAACAAACCATTGCTGATTTTAGATCGCCCGAACCCGAACGGTTATTTAATAGACGGACCAATTTTAGACCCAAAATTTAAATCGGGCATTGGTGTACAGCCCATTCCAATAGCACATGGCTTAACCGTTGGCGAATATGCACAGATGCTAAACGGCGAGGGCTGGCTAAAAGACAAAGTGAAATGTAAAATCACGATTATTAAAAATGCGAATTACAACCATGATATGGAATATGTTTTACCCGTTAAACCCTCTCCAAACCTGAATACACAGCAGGCTATTTTGCTTTATCCTTCTACCTGTTTGTTTGAGGGTACTTATTTAAACCATGGCCGTGGTACGATGTTTCCTTTTACCATTGTTGGGGCACCATACCTTAAAGGTAAGTTTGATTTCAGTTTTACGCCAAAAAGCATAAAAGGCATGTCGGAAACACCTTTATTCCAGGATCAGGTTTGTTATGGTCTGGATCTGAGAAATTATGATACTGCAGAATTGATAAAATCGAAACAGGTAAACATCAGCTGGTTAATTGAACTTTACAAAGCATCGCCACGAAAAGAAGATTTCTTTAACACCAAACTGAGCAAAGAAATGGGTACAATTGAGAGACTGGTTGGTGTGGGCGATTTCAGACAGCAGGTAATTGACGGAAAAAGCGAAGCAGAAATACGGGCAAGCTGGGAACCGGGATTAAGTGCCTATAAAACGATGCGTAAAAAATATTTGCTGTATAATTAAGGATTGAGGGAAAGAATGATTGAATGAGAGATTGAGGGATTGATTGAATGAGAGATTGATTGAATGAGAGAATGAGGGATTGATTGAATGAAGGAAGGAATGCCGCTGATGAGAATATTTTCAAACTTAACAGATTAAGAATTGTTATTACCTACAGGTTTTATACTTTATAACATTACAACCTTAAACTTTACAACATTATAAACTTACAACATTTAATCATTCAAAATTTATTTATTCAATCACTATAACCATGAGCGGTCCAAAAGTTAAAAGCGATAAACCAGGAAGCAATTATCAGGAAGAAGTGCCAAAAGGCAGGGAACCTGTTGACCATAAAACGGTGAGGAAAGAAAACGACAGCACGCCGAATAAAGCGCCAAAAACCAATAATCCGGCTAAACAGCGCGAACAGGAAGAACAACCGGTACACCCGATAAAAAAGGCACCAAAAGAATAACAGATGATTCCATTGATTTAATCAAATCAGTGGAATCATCTTTTTAAAGCAAAATAAAAAGTGGCACCCTGCCCCTCTTCGCTTTCTACCCAGATCCTTCCGCCTTCACTTTTTATAATTTCGGAAGAAATATAAAGTCCCAGGCCTAAACCGGGATAAGTATGCTGCAACTGACCGCCAACACGGTAAAACTGATCAAAAACGAGGTGCTGTAATTCTTTCGATATGCCAATACCAAAATCTTTTACGCTTAAAATAATTTCGTTGTCTGTTGTGTAAGTTTTTACATCAACCTGATCGGCATCTGCAGAATATTTAATGGCATTTGATAAGAAATTGGTAATTACCTGCCCAATACGTTCTTTATCAGCATAAACGTTAGCATGCCCCTGCAAATCGGTATGGATATGATGCCTGGCACTAATGTGCTGCATTTCCTCAGCAATTTCGGCCACAGCAAGATCAAAATCAAAATTTACCGGATTAAAGGTCATTTTACCGGATTGAATCTTGGTCACGTCGAGCAGGTCGCCGATTAAGCCGGTTAACCGGTTTAACTGTACATCCATTTTATGTACCATCGAAGCCTTTTTCTCATCACCATCATTTCTGATCATCCGCTCTAATACCTGCGCATAAGCTTTAATACTGGTTACAGGTGTTTTAAGTTCATGACTGGCGATTCCTAAAAACTCATCTTTTTGCTGTTGTAGCTGCACCTGTTTGGTTACATCCATCGCAGCGTGTAAAATGGCGTAAACTTTGCCATCTACATTTCTTAAAGGCTTATAGGTAAAATTAAACCATACTTTTTCCAATTTACCGTTAACAGGTAATAAGGCCTCCTGCTGATCGGCATGATAAGGAATACCCGTACGATAAACTTCTTTTAAAATACCAATAAATGGCTGACCTTTTAATTCAGGAATAGCCTCTTCCATAGGTTTGCCAATTACACTTTTATCTTTACCCCAAAAGCGCAGCATTTCATCGTTGGCTAAAGAAATGATGATATCTTCTGTTTCGTAATAGCCCGTGGCCATTGGGGTATCCAATAGCAAATTCCGGAAACGTTCTTCGCTTTTGGCCATTTCCATACGCGAGTGTACCAAAGAAGTAATTTCGTTGGCTACAACCATGATACCGGTAACCACATTGTGCTGATCGCGGATCGGATCATATACAAAGTTGAAATAATAATCCTGAAGCCTGCCTTCTCTTTCTAACCTGGCCATGGTTTCGTAACCATAGTGGGCTACACCTGTTTTATAAACCTGGGCAAGTAAATCGGGAAAGGGTTGTCCCTTTAGTTCTGGCAAACCATCAATTAAATTGAGCCCTATAACGTCTTTTGTTTTTCCCCACAATTTCAGCAGATCTTCGTTTGCCTGCTCTATTACAAAATTTTCTCCTCTTAAAATACCAATCGCCACCGGGGCATCCTGAATCATTTTTCGAAAAAGTTCTTCACTTGCTTTTACTTTTAACCTGGCATTTACCAGTTCAGTAACATCGGTTGCATTATTAACAATACCCCAAACTTGTCCGTTATCATCTTTTAAAGGTTTGTAAATAAAATCAAAATAAAACGTTTGCAGTATTTCATCATTGATCAGCAATACGCGGTCTTCTTTGGTTTCGTAAGCAACACCGGTGAGGCGTACCTCTTCCAGAATTCCTAAAAATGGCTGGTCTTTTAGTTCAGGCAGTGCAATAGCAAGTTCTTGTCCGATAACACTATTATCTCTCCCCCATGCTTTAAGCATTGCTTTATTGGCAACTTTAATTACCATCTTTTCTCCAACATATAATGCAATTGGCATTGGAGATTCTTCGATCAATGTATAAAAAACAGTGGCGTTATCGTCAAGATTAATTTGCATATAGAGGATAAAAAAACAAATATAACGGGTTTTTTATTTACTATTCGCTTTCAAAAACGACAATAATACTTTCTCATCATGCGCCAGAGCTAATTTCCCGATAACTTTATTGTTGTTCATCTTTTTCATGTATTTACCTAACTCATTGTTCTCGTAAGCGGTAAGCAATAAAGGATATACGTAAGAACTCTTGCACACAGCTCTTGTATTTCCTAATTTTTTGGCAACGCAATCCAAAACGTTTATAATGGCCTTTTTAGAGTTTAAATTAAAACTTTCATCGGCGCTGCATTTCGAAAACTGGCGCAATGCTTCCAGTGTACCGCCCCAGGTCCTGAAATCTTTTGCGGTAAAATCATCGCCTGTAATTTCTCTGATATAATTATTTATTTTGCCCGAGTCGATGCTTTTATGTTCTTTTCCATGGGTATAAAACTGAAATAATTCCTGCCCTGGGATGTCCCTGCATTTTTTAACCAGTTTAGCTAGAGACCTGTCATTCAGTTCTACTTTCTGCTGAACACCTTTTTTACCTATAAAATCCATGGTAATTTTACTGCCGTTGATTTTTACGTGTTTATCACGCAAGGTTGTAAGGCCAAAAGAGCCGTAAAGCTGCTTATAACTTTCGTTACCCACACGAATGAGTGTTTTTTGGAGCACATCAACCGAAATGGCGAGTACTTTGCGTTCGTCAAAATCTTTGCGGCGGAGGTCTTTCTCCAGGTTTTTTCTGGCATTGGGTAAAGCCTTTCCAAATTCCAGCAAGCGGAAATATTTATCTTCCGACCGGCGGCTGGTCCATTTGTTGTGGTATTTATATTGTTTTCTGCCTGCTGCATCAATCCCGGTAACCTGCAGGTAGGCATTGGGTTTACAGGCAATCCACACGTTTTGCCACGCAGGCGGAATAACCAACGTTTTTATCCGCTCGAGGTGCTTTTCTTCGGTTATTTTTTTTCCTTCCTTATCTTCGTAATGAAATTTACCTGGTTTGCCTTTACGGTAAATACCAGGCATGGCATCAGTTACGTACACCAATCCACTTGCTTTAACAACATCTTTGCCTTGTACCATTTTTTGCCTATAAGTATGGGTTTATTTTTAGTTATTTTGCAAAACTTTAACGTGGGTATCACGTTATTTTTAGAAACACAACACTTTCTTTATGAAAATAGTTTTTATGGGTACGCCCGATTTTGCTGTAGCTTCTTTAGATGCCTTAGTACAAGCCAGTTTTGATGTGGTTGCCGTGGTTACTGCACCAGATAAACCAGCCGGCCGTGGCCAGAAACTGAACGAAAGTGCTGTAAAAAAATACGCTGTAGAAAAAGGAATTCCTGTTTTGCAGCCCGAAAAACTAAAGAATCCCGAATTTATTGAGGAATTAAAATCATACCAGGCCGATCTGCAGGTTGTAGTGGCATTCAGAATGTTACCGGTGGTGGTTTGGAGCATGCCAGCCAAAGGAACTATTAACTTACACGGCTCATTATTGCCACAATACCGTGGTGCAGCACCGATTAATCATGCCATTATTAACGGGGAGAAAGAAAGTGGTGTTACTACCTTTTTCCTTAAGGAGGAAATTGATACAGGTGATATCATTATGAGTGACAGTGTGGCCATTGCAGATGATGAAACCGCAGGAGACCTGCACGATAAACTGATGGTTGTTGGTGCAAATTTACTGGTAAAAACCCTCCACGCCATTGAAGCAGGTGAAGTACAAGAACAACCGCAGCCACTAAGCGATGATTTAAAACATGCACCAAAGATTTTTAAGGAAGACTGCAAAATCGACTGGAACAATAGTGCACAGCACATTCACAATTTAATCCGCGGTTTAAGTCCATACCCAACAGCTTTTACTGCGCTTAATGATAAAACTTTAAAGGTATTTAAGGCAGAACTCGAAGATAAGGAACCGGGTATTGCAGCCGGTGGTTTTTTAACTGATGGTAAAACCTATTTAAAATTTGCGGCTAAAGATGGATTTATCAAATTGCTGGACATCCAATACGAAGGTAAAAAGCGCATGCTGATCGAAGATTTTTTAAGGGGAATGAGGTTGTAGTGCGGTTGGAGGAGAGCGGTTGGCGTTTAGTACGGATTAATCGCAATAGTCAGAAGTTCTTAGTCTGGAGTCTTGACGGCGAAGAAATTCCAAAAGAGTTGACATCTCGACCGGAGCATGGCGGAGTGGAGAGATCTATCTAAACAGATTTCTCGACTTTGTTGCACTTCGCTCGAAATGACCGCTTGTAATTTTACGTTTGGCATAAATTAACCGCTTAACCTGACGAATAAACCAACGGCAAATGAACCAATGAACTAAAAAACGTTCAATTTTTCGTTCAAAAATTTCGAAACTTCATTAAAATAGCGTTTTCTGCCATAACCCATCACCCACTGGATACCCTGCGTGGCATTGGTAATGAAAACTTCTTCAGCTTCTTTTAAAATCTCCGGATTAATCTGTGCTTCGATTAAAGGCATATCGTTCATTTTGCATAATTGCATAATGGCCGTACGCATAACACCACTTACGCAGCCTTCGGCCAGTGATGGCGTATAAATCTGCTTGTTATATACTATAAAAACGTTGGCGCTGATGCTTTCGCACAGAAATCCGTGTTGGTTCAGGATCATGGCCTCATCCAAACGGTTCTGGCTTTTAAAAAGTCCGGCCATCACGTAAAGTAAAGCATTGGCTGTTTTATAATTCGATAGCTTATTTACCGGTTTGGTCATTTCATCATAAACATCAATAATTAAACCTTTGCTATTGAGTTCATAATTTGATGATTTTAAAGGAATCCCCTCTAAAACATAACCGGCTTTATTAATTTCGGGCGTATATACGCCGGCGCCTCCCCGGTAAACGGAAAGACGAAAGCGGACATTGCCGTTCCATTTATTGCGTTTAGTAAGATCAGCCGTTTTTTGACGCAAAAAATAATCGTCCATTAAAGCATGACCATCAATTTTAAGCGCTTTCATTCCGGCAGTAAGCCTGTCGGCATGTAAATCGGCAAACTGCAGCTTATTGTTAATCATCCGCATGCTTTCGAACAAGCCATCGCCAAATTTAAAGCTCCTGTTGGCAGCCGTTAAAAATGGAACATCAGCTGCCTGAAATTCATCATTAAATAAGAGGTACTCCTGAAGCATATTTTATGATGTAACGATATAATTTTCCCATTTGGTTAAGCCCGCTTTAAAATCGGGCGGCAATGGTGATTCGAAGTACATATATTCTTTTGTAGTGGGATGAATAAAACCTAAACTTTGTGCGTGCAGGGCCTGACGGGGCAATAATTCGAAGCAATTATCTACAAACTGCTTGTACTTATTAAAAGTGGTGCCTTTTAAAATTTTATCGCCACCATACATCGCATCATTAAAAAGCGGGTGACCAATGTGCTGCATGTGTGCCCTGATCTGGTGGGTACGGCCGGTTTCGAGCTCACAGCTGATCAGCGTTACATAACCCAGGCGCTTTAATACTTTATAATGCGTTACCGACCATTTGCCTTTTTCTTCATCGTCATAAATATCCATCACACGGCGGTCTTTCGCACTGCGGCCGATATAACCGGTTACTGTTCCATCATTTTCGATATCGCCCCAAACCAACGCAATGTACTTACGGGTAATGCTGTGATCGAAAAACTGGCGGGCTAAATGGGTAATCGACTTTTCGTTTTTACTGATCAGCAATAAACCTGAGGTATCTTTATCAATGCGGTGCACCAAACCCGGTCGGCCATCATTGCCGGGCAATTGAGGCAATTTTTCAAAGTGAAAGGCCAGAGCATTAACCAACGTTCCGGTATAGTTGTTAAATCCCGGATGCACCACCATCCCTGCAGCCTTGTTTACTACTAAAAGATCGCTGTCTTCATAAATAATATCAAGCGGCAAATCTTCCGGATAAACCTCGGTATCGCGTGGCGGATGAGGCAAAACAATCGAAATCTCATCAAAAGGCTTAACCTTATAACTCGCTTTAATCTGTTTCTGGTTTACCAGAACGTTGCCTGCATCGATTGCATTCTGAATACGGTTTCGCGAGGCATTTTCTACACGCACCATCAAAAATTTATCAATGCGCAGTAAAGACTGCCCCTTATCGACAATGATTTTTAAATGTTCATATAATTCCTGCTCTTCTGATTCCTGCAATTCGACCACATTTTCCATGGGGCAAAAATAAACTTTTAACTTCAAGAATTTTTTAATGATTGCAGTTTTCGGAAAAAGAGGCTTATCTTTAATACAATCAAATCATCCTAAATCATTTATATGAAAAAATACTACTCTTTAAAGGCCTTGGCGGCTTTATTTTTATTGGTAATGACCCAAAAAGCGAGTGCGCAGCAAGATGTTGGAGGCTTGTTTGTAGGCGGTCCGGCAGATGCGACAAAACTGGTTAATGCTTATTTCGACCCTTTATATAAAGGCCTGGGGCTCGGTTTAACCGATGGCTGGTCGAACACTGCCCAATCAAAAGGTTTTTTAAAGTTCGATGTCAGGGTTTCGGCCTCCGCTGCTTTTGTTCCGCAATCGGCCAGAAGTTATGATGTAAATACCCTGGGTTTAAGTAACATCAAACCTGCTCCCGGCGCTTCTTCAATCGGACCAACTGCTTTTGGCGATGACCATGAAGGTGGTAAAATGGAAATTTACACCAGCAACGGTATCCCTACTGGTAAATTTTTCAACCTGCCACAAGGCGTGGGCTTTCACGTAGTGCCATCTGCCCAAATCCAGGCTACTTTAGGTTTGCCCAAAAATATCGATGTTACTTTAAGGGCCATGCCTAAAATAAAAATCGGTAGTGATTTAGGAAGTTTATCAATGATCGGTTTTGGTGCTAAAGTGGAACTTTTACCTTTAATTATGGGATCAACAGAAAAATTAATTCCGGTAGATATTGCCATAGCAGGTGGTTTTACTCAGTATAAATACACCTTGCCTTTAGATATCGACAATACAGGAAATTCAGATCAACGCATTGACGCTAAATTTAACGGTGTAAATTTTGATGCCATTTTTTCTAAAAAGATTCTCTTTTTTACGCCATTTGTAAGTGTGGGTTATCAAACTTCCAACACCAATTTAAAAGCTCTGGGTACTTATCGTTTCGCCACCAGTGCTACAACTTCGGCAACTTATGTTGATCCGGTTTCGGTGAAACAAACTGATATTGATGGCGTAAGGGCAAGTTTAGGCTTTCAGCTGAAATTTGGTTTCTTTAAATTTTACGGTTCATATACACAAGCCAAATACAGCATGGTTAATGCGGGGATTGGTTTAGGTATTGGTAAATAATAAATTATTATAGATAATAATGCTTAAAAACACCTGAAATACTCAGGTGTTTTTTATTTTTACGCGTGTTCGAAGAAATAAATAGTCCTGTACAAAAAATTGGGTTGGCTCCTTTTAACAATCTTTTTGTAAAGCGAGATGACCTGATTGATCCTTACATTTCGGGCAATAAATGGCGCAAACTCAAATACATTTTAGCTAAAGCCAGAGAAGAAAACAAAACACATTTAATCACTTTTGGCGGGGCTTATTCCAATCACCTGGTGGCAACGGCCGCGGCAGCATCAAGATCAGGACTAAAATCGACTGCTTTTGTCCGTGGCGAAGAAGTTAAAAATGAGATGTTATTATTATGCAGCTTATTTGGCATGAAGCTCATTTTTGTTGACCGGGAAAGTTATAAGGACAAACACAAGTTATTTGAACGACATTTTGCGAATGATAAACAGGCATTTTTTATTGATGAAGGTGGCGCATCACCCGAAGCCATACCAGGTTGTGCAGAGATCATCAGCGAATTGACTGAAACTTACGATCATATTTTCTGTGCCGCCGGAACAGGAACTACAGCAGCAGGCTTACTAAAAGGGATACAGCAACATCAATTAAATACCAAACTCAACATTATCCCGGTGTTAAAAGGTGGATCATTTATTCAGGATGAAATAGAAAAATACACACCCCTTTCGGATCATTTAGAACTCCATCTCGATTATCATTTTGGTGGTTATGCCAAAACCACTCCCGAACTGATCGAATCTATTAAAATCTTTACTGCTAAAACCGGATTGCTTTTAGACCCGGTTTATACATCAAAAATGTTTTATGCCATTGTCGATTTACAAAAACAGGGTATTATTGGTAAAAACGATAAAATCCTTGCTATTCATACCGGAGGATTGATGGGTTTGTTCGGGATGAAAGATAAGTTTTAGTGCTGGAAACTACTTTAGGTATTTCTCAAGAAGCTGCCATATTGAGCTTGTCGAAAAGATTCGCAAAGGAGTAATCGAAGGTCCTTCAACAAGCTACCATTGACGTTATTTTGTAATTATTTATTAATTAATAATTTACTGGTATTTGCATTTCCACCCAGCCAGGCCAAAGCACCTCATCCCCGTTCAGCTAGAACCCGGCCTAATAAATTTTTCGGGCTCCAATGGCCCAGCCAAACCACGGACTCCCAAAGAAAAATTTTCAGCCGGCATTTTATTAATAAGCTGTTTATCTTTTTTTATTTGCATTAATGAGCTCGGCAAGCCTCGGTTTTGTTTCTTTTTGATGCCAAAAAGAAAGAGCCCTTCGGCAGCGGCGAGCCGAGGCAAGGTTATGCAATAAATTCTTATCACCATTTATTTATTATTATATTTTTTAACCATTTAAGGCATTTAAGAAACATATAAGCTTACATGATCTTATATTCTTACATGGTTAATTATTCTTCGGTAAGCCCTAAATTAATCCATTTGTCAAAATTTATTTTAAATTTAAAAGTAAACAAACGTTTACTTACTTTTGATGCTTATTAAATGATAAAACAAAATGAGGCCTAAAAGTTTAGAGAAAGAAGCAGCCATCCGATCCATTGCCTTACAGATTATTTCTGAAGAAGGTTTGGAAAACCTCAGCATGCAAAAACTTGCAAAGGCAGCCAATATATCGCCCCGTACCATTTACATCAAATACGAAAACAAGGAAGATTTGCTGGTAAAACTGTTTATTGAAGAAGTACTCGGTACTTATGAAAATGCAGTGTTAAAAGATTTCGATCCTGAAATGGGCTTTGCCGAAGGAATGAAAAAACTCTGGTTAAACACGTTCAGCTACCTCAAAAACAACAAACCTGCTTTTTCACTCATCCAATATGGTAAATCTTCTCCACTTTTAAACAAGGCTTTTCAGACGAAAAATATCCAGCAAGGTGCGTTTTTTGCACCGATCCATGTGTTCTTAAAAACAAATGTGGAGGGCGGATTAATACCCGATTTCCCACACGATGTGCACCGGGCATTACTCTTCTCGCCTATTCAGGATCTGGTAGCAGAATATTTCGATCATTTGGATCGTCCGGTACAGATTATTACGGAAGAGGTGATTTTAACCTGCTGTGAGATTATAATTAAAGGCATCACCAATCAAAAAAACAATGAACAACATTAAAAATAAAAAAATTGCCATTATCGGTGCTGGTCCGGGTGGTTTAACTTTAGCCCGTTTGCTACAAATGGATGGCTTTAACATAAACGTTTACGAACGCGACACTAACGAAAATGCACGGCCAAAAGGTGCAACATTGGATTTACATGAAGAATCGGGACTTGCAGCGCTACAGGCAGCCGGACTTATGAATGCATTTATGGCCAATTATCGCCCCGGAGCAGACCGTACCCGCATCGTTGATCAGCATGGAAATATTGTATTTGAGGATAATGACACGGAAAATAGAGAGGCATTCCGTCCTGAAATAGACCGTGGTCCGCTGCAAAAGATCCTTTTAGATTCATTAGAAAAGGATACTGTAATCTGGAACAGTCACTTTGTATCACTTAAACCCGATAACGGATCGTGGTTGATTGAGTTCAAAAACGGGGATATTGTAACAGCAGATATTGTTATTGCAGCTGATGGCGCAAACTCTAAAATCCGACCGTATATTACACCTGTTAGGCCCTTTTATTCAGGCATTACCATTGTTGAAGGTGCTGTTTATTCGTCAGCAACTGCCACACCTAAAATGCATGCCCTGCTTAACGGCGGAAAAATATTTGCCATGGGAAATGAAAAATCATTAATCGTAAGTTCAAAAGGTGATGGCAGTTTGGTATTTTATACCGGATGCAATACGGCGGAAGCCTGGGCTAAGGAATCAGGGATCAACTTTTCTGATCAAAACCAGGTGGTAAACTGGTTTAAAAGGGAATTTTCCGACTGGGATCCGATCTGGCTTGAATTATTTGAAAATGCATCTGCTGCTTTTGTTCCCCGCCCGCAATATTGTATGCCGCTGGATCAAAGCTGGGAAACCATCTCAAATTTAACCATGCTTGGCGATGCAGCACATTTAATGCCTCCTTATGCTGGCGAAGGAGTAAATATGGCCATGCTCGATGCTTTAGAGCTTAGTGAATGTTTTAAGGATAATCATTTCCAAAATAGTAAAGAGGCCATTTCAGCATATGAAAAACAAATGTTAAAAAGGGCTTCGGAAACGGCAGATATGACGATGCAATCAACAAAAGCACTTCACTCTGCTGACGCAATTAATTTTTTGATTGATGTAATTGGAGGGGAATAACGAGGTTGTCATAGATTTTTTAATTGACAGCGTTCTTCGGTAAAATATGTGCTTTATTAATGTTGGTTAGTCAAATGCTTAAACCATTTTTAAACATTTGCTTTTACACTGAAGGACTTTAAGTCGTTAAAATATTTCTTCACGGCTCTCCGGAATTAAAATTCACTATCTTTCAGCATCTTTTCTAACCAAACATCACAATAAAACCTAAAATATTCTTCTTAAATTCATCGCCAGGCATTTTTTAAACACCAGGATGATTATAAAGGCTTTATGAGCAAGAAAAACTATAACCGAATTATTTTAATCTTTTTATTCAGCACCATTATTAATTTTTCGTTTATCCCTGCAAAAGTAATCAGGTGGACAGCCATTGGCGATTCCATCACCTACCTCAACAACCACTTAAATGAAACCGGAAACCGTGTACAAAAAGGTTATCTGGACCGGGTTAAAGAACGTTTACCAAATATCAGTTATATCAATCAGGGGCATAACGGCTGGACAAGCGTTGGCATCGCGAAAGAAATTAATAAGCTGGGAATTGTTCAGTCAGACTTATATTCCATTTTTCTGGGTACTAATGATTGGTGGGCTGGAATCCCGGTTGGTTCTTTAAGCGATTATATCAACAACACCGGAACAGGAACTACCTGTGGTGCTTACCGCATCATCATTGATAAAATCAGAAGTTTAAACCCTGGCGCTAAAATTGTAATCATAACGCCAATGCAACGGAATGATTTTGTGTACATCGCCAATGCTAACAACAATGCCTTCGGATCGTATAAAGCAAAAAATGGCCAGACTTTAGAAATGTTTGCCAACGCAATCGCCGAAATTGGCAAGCATGAAAACTTCCCTGTAGTTGATCTTTACCATAATCAAAAACTTAAAGTCGAAAAATCAGTCAAATTTAAAAGGTTAAAAAATCCGTCTACCGGAGCGTACCAAAACTATAAATATCCCGAATCGGCTTCTATCCCCTACCAGCCTCAAAGCGACGATTATCCTTACCCGTTGGATGCAATTAAAATGACCTATGATGGTTTGCACCCTTCTGATAAAGGCAATAAAATCATTGCCGAAAGTCTGGTTCACGTTTTTAAAAAATACGCAAATCAGTAAACTTTCCTTTGTCCGAAGTTTTACCCCTGATGGTTTACCATTACTTTTCGCTTACGTTTGGATCGGGAAATGTAACTTATGCAAACAGAAAACAGCTAATTCGGTGCGCCATATTGCCCGTGATATTTTATCTTCCCGATGTTAATATACTACAGTGAAGCATTATAGTCATTCAATAGCGATCATTCTGAAAATCAGCAATTTTACTTTTTTCAGCTAAATTTTATTGATTCAATAAAGCCAGTTCATTTTTCTGTACATGATAACATTGTAGATTATTTTATTTGGAAATAATAATCGTATAAATAACGTTTATTATGTTAAATATTTTAATTTTACAATTAGAATCGACCAAATATTAAAAACCAATGAAATTAAACGCACTTAAAAAAAGCGTGTTAAACGCCTGTTTTACTTTTTCGCTAAGTTTTACAGCCATCCCGATGTTAGTGCAGGCGCAAATCCCAAAAGTTGTTAAAATTAAGCCAGATTATACCCTTGCAAAGGTTCAACCCAATATGTGGGGCGTATTTTTTGAGGACATTAATTTTGGTGCCGATGGCGGAATTTATGCAGAACTGATTAAAAACAGGTCGTTCGAATTTGCAAAACCCTTAATGGGCTGGAGCATTCAAAGAGAAAAAGCCAGTGAGGGCGAAATTTTGGTTGTTAACCGTAAAGAAGTAAATACGGCAAACCCACGTTACCTGCAAATTAACAACGAAAACGGCACTTTTGGCCTCACCAACGAGGGTTTTAAAGGCATAGGTGTAAAGAAAGGATTGCGTTATGATTTCTCGGTGATGTACCGTCTGAAAAGTTCCGGTGTAACCCTGCACCTACAGTTATTAAGTGCAAACAATAAAGTAATTGGAGAAGGAAACCTTGTTCCGGAGCAAAGCGGCAGCGACTGGAAAAAACAATCAGCCAGTTTTATTGCCACAGAAACAGATCCAAAGGCAAAATTTGCCATCGTCTTTGAAGGAAAAGGTCAAATCGATCTGGATATGGTTTCGCTTTTTCCCGGCGATACCTGGAAAGGCCGTAAGCAAGGTTTAAGGGCCGATATGGTTCAGCTTTTGGCAGATATGAAACCTGGTTTTATCCGTTTCCCCGGAGGATGCATTGTAGAAGGCACCGATTTGGCCAACCGCTATCAATGGAAAAAAACAATAGGCCCGATAGAAAACAGGCAGCAACTCATCAACAGGTGGAATACGGAATTTGCACACCGCCCTGCGCCAGATTATTACCAGAGTTTTGGCCTGGGGTTTTTCGAATACTTCCAGCTGGCAGAAGATATTAGTTCGGAAGCCCTGCCCATTTTAAACTGTGGCATGGCCTGTCAGTTTAATACCGGGGAAGTAGTCGCCCTGGATGAGCTTGATCCTTATGTTCAGGACGCCCTCGACCTGATCGAATTTGCCAATGGCGAGGTAAACACCAAATGGGGTAAAATGAGGGCAGATCTGGGTCACCCGAAACCCTTTAACTTAAAAATGATGGGCATTGGAAACGAAAACTGGGGACCTCAATACCTGGAACGTTTAGCCATTTTCACCAGGGCCATTAAAGCAAAATATCCTGATTTTAAACTCATCAACAGTTCGGGCACTGATCCAGAGGGCGACCGTTTTAACCTGCTCAATACTTCATTAAGAGAAAATAAAGCCGATTTTATAGATGAACATTATTACCGCCCGGCAGATTGGTTTTTGAAAAATGCGGGACGCTATGATAATTATCCACGGAACGAATCGAAGGTTTTTGTAGGCGAATATGCTGTTCACGCCGATAAAAACGTGATTGGCAGCAACCGCAATAACTGGCAAAGTGCCCTGGCTTCAGCGGCTTTAATGACAGGTTTGGAGCGTAACGCCGATGTGGTTCAAATGGCTTCTTATGCACCACTTTTTGCACATATTGATGCCTGGCAGTGGGCTCCGGATATGATTTGGGTAGATAACCTGAATGTTTACGGCACGCCCGATTATTATGTGCAGAAACTTTTTGCCACCAATAAAGGAACTGATGTAGTTTCGATCACATTGGATGATAAAAATATCATTGGTCAGGACGGGTTGTACGCCTCCTCTGTACTCGATAAAAACAAAAAAGAACTGATTATCAAAATAGCTAACAACACGGGCAAAAGCCAGTTAATTGATTTTGAACTGGATGGAAAAACCAAATTAAAAAACAGCGGAACACTGGAAGAACTGGCTGATTCGAACCTCAATCAGGTAAATTCATTCGATAATCCTCAGGCACTAAGTCCAAAAGTTTCAACCATCAATTTAAAGGGCAAAAAATTAAATACCAGCTTAAAGCCCTATTCTTTCAGCGTGATTAAAATCCCTTTTAATTAAAAAACCGGGCGCCATAACAATCTAAACAGATGAAAAAATTAACCCTTTTAATTGCTCTGCTCTGTAGCAGCTCATTAATCCATGCACAAACCGAAGCCCTGCTCAGCATTAAACCAGCAGGAAATCAAATTGTTAGCAAACACATTTATGGCCATTTTTCCGAGCATTTGGGCCGTTGCATTTACGATGGTTTCTGGGTGGGCGAAAACTCCGGTATCCCGAATAAAGGCAGAATAAGATTAGATGTGGTAGATGCCCTAAAAAAAATAAAAGTTCCTAATCTGCGTTGGCCGGGCGGTTGTTTTGCCGATGAATACCATTGGCGTGATGGCATAGGCCCGAGAAACGAACGCCCAAAAATGGTAAATACCAACTGGGGAGGCGTAACCGAAGACAATAGTTTTGGTACGCACGAGTTTCTGGACCTTTGTAAAATGCTCGATTGCGAACCCTACATTGCCGGCAATGTAGGCAGCGGAACCGTTGAGGAAATGGCTAAATGGGTAGAATACCTTAATTTCGACGGTGTAAGCCCAATGACAGCCATCCGCAAACAAAATGGTATGGATAAACCCTGGAAAGTTTCGTTCTGGGGCGTTGGGAATGAAAGCTGGGGCTGCGGGGGAAATATGACCCCTGAATATTACAGCGATTTATACCGTAGATATGCCACTTATGCAAGAGATTATGCAGGGGCACCTTTAAAAAGAATTGCCAGTGGTGCCAACGCGGATGATTACCGATGGACAGAAACCTGCATGAAAAACATTGGGGCAGGCAGAATGTGGGGATTAACCCTGCATTATTACACCCTGCCAACGGGCAATTGGAGCGCCAAAGGATCTGCCACAAAATTTGATGAAGAACAGTATTTTAACACCATGAAAAACTGTTTGCGCATGGAAGAAATTGTGAGCAAACACGCTGCTATTATGGATAAATACGATCCAAAAAAGAAAGTAGCGCTCATTGTTGATGAATGGGGAATCTGGACGGATGTAGAGCCTGGCACAAATCCTGGTTTTCTTTACCAGCAGAACAGCCTGCGCGATGCCTTAATTGCCGGCACAACCCTTAATATTTTCAACAACCATTCCGATCGTGTGCGAATGGCAAACCTGGCGCAAACCATAAACGTACTACAGGCTTTAATCTTAACTGAAAAAGATAAAATGGTACTTACCCCCACTTATCATGTTTTCGATCTGTATAAAGTGCACATGGATGCCAAATATTTGCCCGTTAATTTTACCAGTCCCGATTACAGCCTGGGGGATAAAAAAATCCCCGCGTTAAATGTTTCTGCATCGCAGGATAGTACAGGGGCCATCCATATTTCGCTGGTTAACCTAGATCCAAAAAACAAAATTGATTTACGCACAGATCTTGGAGAATTAAAATGGAAAACCGTTACCGGCCAGATTTTAACATCAGCACAACTTACTGATGTAAATACGTTTACAAATGCCAGTAAAGTGCACAATGCAAAATTTACAGGGGCTAAAAAATCGGGAAATACATTGAAAGTGGAGCTTCCTGCACAATCTGTCGTCGTACTCGAATTAAAATAATCCCGTAATGAAATATAAAGTCCCTGCCCTTGCATTTGCCATAATTATTGCCATACAAAATGTGTTCGAACCGATGGATTTTACACCGATGACCTTGAACAAGTTTCCTAAAATAAACCGTAATACTACTAATGGCTTTGAACTTGCCTTCCCAGTAATTTTTCAATCGTGAGTGCAGCATTTGGCAGAAACGCCTGATGGAATGGCCAGGGTACCAGTATAATCACCATGAAACCGAATGGTGGATTTGTTTTATTAGTAGAATAACAAAAAACTGATCTATTTATTAACTCAATAAAAATGAAAAAAATATTCTTATCGCTCTTAGGTTTTTCAATTAGTTTCTTAGCAGCAAAAGCACAAGAGAAAATCATCGTTTCTAAAGGCAACCCGATTATTACAGATAAATATACCGCCGACCCGGCAGCTTTTGTTTATGGCGATTCGGTTTATTTATACACCGGACACGATGTTGCACCCAAAGGCAAAGAACGTTATGAAATGCACGAATGGCTATGTTATTCATCAGCTGATATGGTGACCTGGAAGGAGCATCCATCGCCGTTGAATGTAAAAAGTTTCGCTTGGGCCAGCGATGACGCATGGGCTTCGCAGGTAATTGAACGCGATGGAAAGTTTTATTGGTATGTGGCCATCCAGCACGGCAGTATCCATGGTAAATCTATCGGTGTGGCAGTTGCCGATAACCCACGCGGTCCTTTTAAAGATGCGATTGGAAAAGCTTTGATTACAAATGATATGACTACTGATGTAAAAATTAGCTGGGATGATATCGATCCGACAGTAATTATTGACGACGACGGACAGGCGTATTTATTTTGGGGCAATCAAAGGTGTTATTATGCCAAACTGAAAAAGAATATGGTTGAGTTGGATGGTCCTGTTCAGAAAGTAGAAGTTCCTGAATTTACAGAGGCACCGTGGATCCATAAACGCAAAAAATGGTATTATTTATCCTATGCATCGGGTTTCCCTGAAAAGATTGTTTATGCCATGAGCAGGAATATAAATGGCCCATGGGAATATAAAGGTATTTTAAATGAAATTGCCGGAAACTCCAATACCAATCACCAGGCCATCATCGATTTTAAAGGAAAATCATATTTTATTTACCATAACGGCGCTATTAATACCGATGGAGGAAGTTTTAGAAGATCAGTTTGTATCGATTATTTAAATTACAATAGCGACGGAACGATCAAAAGAATTGTAATGACGAGTGAAGGCGTGAAAAAAGCGAAATAAAAAAGAAGGGTCTTCATTCCAGCACAACCGGGAATACTCCCATTGACAGAGTCCAATAGAAAAATCGTCATCTCGACCGAAGCAACGCGATGTAGAGAGATCTTTGCATCAAATTTAAAGGATTTCTCCATTATGCTACCGATGAAAGATCGGTGAGCTGCAGTCGAAATGACGATATTATTCAAGCAAGTCCAATAGAAAAGTCGTCATCTCGACCGAAGCAACGCGAAGTGGAGAGATCTTTACATCAAATTTAAAGGATTTCTCCATAATGCTACCGATGAAAAATCGGTGAGCTTCAGTCGAAATGACGATATTATTCATGCAAGTCCAATAGAAAAATCGTCATCTCGACCGAAGCAGTGCGAAGTGGAGAGATCTTTGCATCAAATTTAAAAGATTTCTCTATTACGCTACCGATGAAAAATCGGTGAGCTTCAGTCGAAATGACGATATTATTCACGCAAGTCCAATAGAAAAATCGCCATCTCGACCGAAGCAACGCGAAGTAGAGAGATCTTTGCATCAAATTTAAAAAGATTTCTCCATTATGCTACCGATGAAAAATCGGTGAGCTTCAGTCGAAATGACTATATTATTTACGTAAATTCTTCTATCATTTATACTAATTTTATCCAATAAATTATCCCTTAGGGTGACAAACCGCGGGATTTTTTTTTACAATTCAGGAAACCAGATACTCATTTCTCCTTTGCTCCTGTTTGCCCATGCATAATATGGAATGAGCTTAAATGGCACAGTTACATCATTTCCATCAGCTGCGGTGGTTACAGCGTTACCGCTCAGTTCTGCCACTCCATTTAAAAGCGCTGAATTAAAAGAATATTTAAATTGTGTATTTCCGGGCACCTTAATCGCACTTATTTTTGCTGTATTATCTGCCGCTTCTGCACAAAACATGATTGGTCCGCGTTGCAAAGCGATCTTGCCTGCATCTTCCTTAAGCTTTGCATTTGCGGTTACTTTTTTCACTTCCATCGGAAGCACAAATTCAAGCTTATCCCCTTTTTTCCAAAGTTTTTGGATGGTTATATAACCTTTTTCGATCTGATATTTTGCGTTTTTACCATTTACTTTTATCATAAATCCTGCTTTGCCTTTCTGGTGGTAACTATAAAGATCAGAGGGAATTGCCTCGTTCATTGCCCAACCAGGCAAGCGCAGTTTAAGACTGAAAGTGCTGGCTTCCTGAGGATCTATACTAAAATTAAGGTTTCCCTCCCAGGGGTAATTGTTTTGCTGGGTAATTTTAACCAACTGATTATTCACTTTCAGCTCAGTAGAACTGGCTACAAAAAGGTTCACATAAACCTGATCTTTGGATTGTGCATAAATATAACCTGGAAGAGAGGGCAAAAAGCGCGACATATTGGTTGGGCAGCAGGAACATTCGAACCAGCCAGACCTTCCCGGCTCAGCATCTTTATGATGAGGCCCGTCGAAAATCTGCATCGCATTGGTATAGAAAAATGTTTTCCCATCCAGGCCTACACCTGAAAGCAACGCATTGTACATCACTTTTTCCATCAAATCGATATACTTAGCATCGCCATGCAACAAAAACATGCGCTGGTTCCAGTACACGTTACCAATTGCTGCACAGGTTTCGTTATAAGCAGTGGCGTTGGGCAATTCGTAATCTTTACCAAAGCGTTCGCCATCGGGTACAGCACCAATGCCACCGTTTACATACATTTTTTTGCCGCACATGTTGGCCCAAATTTTATCAATGGCATTCAGGTAATCTTTATCTCCGGTTAAAGCAGCAACATCGGCCATGCCGGAATATAAATACATCGCCCTTACGGCATGGCCAACAGCTTCATCCTGGTTGATTACCGCAGTTTGATCCTGCCAGTATGCGCCGTTTTTCCAGGGGTTTTTATCTTTTGCATCGTATTGCTTTATTCCTCTCTGATCGATAAAAAATTTCGCCAGTTTAAGGTAACTTTCATCTGCTGTAACCCTGTATAATCGCACGAGGGCCATTTCTACAATCTCATGTCCGGGAGCTACACTCCTTTTGCCCGGCCCAAAGGTGGCGACGAGCAGATTAGCGTTTTTTATGGCAATATTTAACAGGTTTTTCTTGCCTGTTGACTGGTAATGCGCCACTGCCGATTCGATTAAATGGCCTGAGTTATACAATTCGTGACTCATATTCCCTTCGTTTACCCAACGCTCTTTTCCAGACCAGGATGGCGGATTTGCAGGATTTATGGTCCTTGCGGTATAGAGATAACCATCCGGTTCCTGTGCATTTGCGATTACCACAATTAATGAATCGATATACCCCTCGAGCTTTGCATCAGGATAAACAGCGAGCGAATAAGAAGCCCCCTCGATGGTTTTGTAAATATCGGTATCATCAAATACATAGGCCGTGCAGAATTTCCCGCTTTTTTTTGCCGCCATTTCGAAGTTTTTTAACCTACCGGTATTTTCGCAACGGGCAAATGAAGTCGGGATAGTAACTTCTTTATTGGTTTCAACACGGGGCAGCCAAAATTTATCTATTAGCTTTACCTTATTAAATTCTACAGGACTAATGCGGTAATCCTGCAGGTTTTGGGCAAAACTTAATTTTGCACAGATCAATAAAAAAAACAGGCAGTACTTCATGTTCAATATTTTAACGGTGATAATTTTGGCGTTTTTATTACAGCTACCTAAGGTAAAAATTTATTTATCGGAATCTGCACTTGCATACCCCGGTTTCATGCACTCATTATTTTTTCAGGCTGTTTAGAATCGGGGTAGATATGGCCTCTAACGTAGCTTGCTTATTATCCAGCAATTCTAATACAATAATGTCGTTTTTACCCGCTTTTAACCATTCTTTTGGCAGGTAAATGGTCTGTTGTGGGCCAATAGACCAATATTTGCCTAAATTATGTCCGTTTACCCAAACCACGCCTTTGCCCCAGGCACGCATATCAAGATAGGTATCGCCGGTTTTGACAAGGTTAAAAGTTCCTTTTCTGATTACCGGGCCTTCACCGGCGATATTTGCAGGGGCTTTGGCATCAGTGGCTTCAGTATGGTTAAAAGGCAAACTGAACATTGTCCATTTTTTTAATTCAGCGCCATTGAATAAAACACTTTCGGTAATACCTTTTTTATTTTCTAACAGGTATTTACCAAAATTAATCCGCCCCATATTCTCTACAAAAATATCAAGTTGCAGCCTGCCATTAGGTAAATCCAGCATGATACTATCCTGGTTGAGTCTTCTATCTAAGATCCCAACCCGCTTACCATTGATAAAAATCAGGGCATAATCCCTCAGTTTATTAATTTTGAGCATTCCTTTTTTGCCACCCTCAATTGTGGTGCGGTAAAGCATATAACCATAATCCTGATTTAAATCTTCAAAAGTTAGCGGTTTATCGTTCTCCATACCCTTGGGCAAATGATCAAAAACGTTTGATACACTGGTAAGCTTGAAAGGTTTAATGGCAATTGCAGGCTTATCAGCAGGGATAGCTGGCAATTTTGTGCCTTTTGGCAGGTGCTTTTGGATCACGGCACGGAACTGCCTGAACTTTTCGGTTGCGTTACCTGCCTCGTTTAAAGGGGCATCGTAATCGTAACTGCTGATTTGCGGTTCGTAAGGCGAAATATCTTTATAATTTGCACCGTTCATAAATGCCCTTGTGCTGCCGCCATGGAACATATACATATTTAAAGAAATACCCGCAGCCAGTACCGAATCAAGTTTGCCTGTATATTTTTCAGCGGGAATAGTGTGGTGTGCCGCTCCCCACCAATCGAACCAGGCGGGATACCATTCTGCAATAAAATATGGTCCTTTGCCATCGTGGTATTTATTGATGGCGCTTCTAACCTTTTCTGGATTATCCTGACCGTTGATGGCCGGCAATAAACCTTTTAAATGCCCACCAACAATATCACTTTCAGGATCGCAGGTGTAAAGTAATCCATCAAAGCCTGCGTCGATAAACATTTTCCGGTTGATATCCAGGTATTCTTTATCAGCGGCGTAAGAACCATATTCGTTTTCTACCTGCACCATCAGGATGTTTCCTCCGTGGTTGATTTGTAATGGTGCCAGTTGTTTGCCCACAGCGTTGATGTATTTGCGGTATTCGTTCAGGTATTCTTCCTGTTTGCTACGCACAACCAGGCCTTTTTCGTTCTGCAACCAATATGGGTAACCGCCAAATTCCCATTCGGCACAAACATATGGACTAGGCCTCAGGATTACCCACAAGCCTTCTTCTTTAGCAATTTTAACAAAGCTTGCAATATCGTTATTGCCCGAGAAATCGAATTTACCTTTCTGGGGTTCGTGCAGGTTCCAGAATACATAGGTGCCTATGGTATTTAAGCCCATAGCTTTCGCCATTTTCATGCGGTCGCGCCAGGCTTCTTTCGGTACCCTTGGATAATGTATCTCTCCTGAAATGATCTGAAAAGGTTTGTTATCTAAAAGGAAATCACTTTCACCGAGTTTAAAAGTATGGTTGCCCTGCTGTGCAAATGCTGCTCCGGCATACCATAAAGCACTAATCAGGAGCAGGTATTTTTTTAATTTTAATGTATTCATAGGTAGAATTTTAGGATAAAAAACATCCATTATCCCGCTTTTCAGCGCAAGTTGTTTTTAATTTTATTGTATTTTAGTTTATTTGAAGATGCTCAGATCCCATTTATCGAGCCAGCTGATTCTGAGATCTCCTTTATCAAATTTGATCGGTAACCATAAATAACGGCCATCAATTGCATTTTTAGGTTCCCATTTATCGGCCATAAAAATAAATTCGCCTTTTTTACCCGGGGCAGGCAGCACATGGGTACTCTGACCTCCAAAAGTAATATTTGATTTTTCGCCTTCGCAGGGATTACCCATAAACTCCCACGGACCGAAAATCGATTTTGATTTAAACCACCTGGCCGGGTTGGGTGCCCATCCGGTACAGCCTGAGCCTATCATATAATAAATCCCATCTTTTTTGAACAGTGCAGGCGCCTCGGTTTGATGCCCCACGTATATCCTGATAAATTTTCCGGTATGGCTTAAATAATCTGGTGTTAATTCTGCAAGGTGCAGGGTAAAGTTTTCTTCGGAAGAGAAAATGTGGTAAGCTTTGCCATCATCATCAACAAAAACCGTCATGTCCCTCGCCATTTGGCCTCCGGGTAAATCGCGGCAGAAAAAGCCATCGCTTTTATTGGCTGGTTGATCACAGTTAGCCTGTTCAGTTAAAGGTGTGCCATCTGCATAAAATGGCATTTTACCTGCATTTGGACGATAGCTTTTGATAAAGGTATAAGGTCCTGTTGCTTTATCAGCTATGGCCACACCTGCACGGGCAGCTTCGTAACCTTTACCCAAAAGCTCTAAATGGAACCACATTACAAATTTCCTGGTTTTTTTGTTGTACACCACTTTTGGGCGCTCCAAAATACATCCTTTGGCAATATCGCTTTTCAAATCATCAGAAACAGCAAGGACAATGCCTTCATCTTTCCAGTTGTATAAATCTTTTGATGAATAACAGTGTACACCCGCCTGCGCGGTATTGCCTTTTTCGCCTTCAATTTTATGTTCGCCATACCAATAATAAGTGCCTTTGTATTCTACAATGCCGCCGCCATGTGCATTGATATGCACACCATTATTGTCTTTCCATATTTTACCGGGGAAAAAAGCATTGAGCTTTTCTTGTGCGAATAAGTTATTCGAAAATGAAATAAAGAATAAAATCAGTGCAAGGGGTAATCTGGTTTTAAGCATAATCAGGTTTTGTTTGAAAAGTTTGATGCGGTAATATAATCAATGTTTTATTATCGGGCCATCAGTAAATGATGACCCTGATAATTAATTAGTAACCCGGATTTTGGGTAATAACGGCATCTTTATTTAATTGTATTTCGCCCAACGGGATCGGTAATAATAAATTTTTGGCAGTTAAACCGGTAATTGGTTTAGAGGCATCATTTGAGTTTAAACGAAGTGCTCTTTCTACCAGGGTACCCGTTCTCATTAAAGTCATCCTTCTGTTTTCCTCTCCGATCAGCTCACGTGCACGTTCATCCAAAATGAAATCCATCGTCATTTGTGATGCCGAAACCTGATCTGCACCTGCACGCGTCCTCAATACATTAATGGTGTTTGCAGCTTCATTGGTTTTGCCCTGTTTTACCTGCGCTTCAGCCAGTAATAAATAAGTTTCGCCCAGGCGCATCAGGATAAAATCTTTGATCATCGCATAACCAAAAGTATCATTGGGATCAAAAGCACCCCATTTTGTTGTACTTGGGCAAATATTGATCAGGGTATCTGGTCCGGTGAAAGGCACCTGTTTACCGTATCTTGCTGCATAAGTAGGGTTCGGGTCGTTGTAATAGTATCTTCTACGGATATTGTATTGAGAGTTTCTGATATCTTTTCCTTTATACAGGCCATATAAAACCCAGTTACTTAAACGCAAACGGCCAATAGAGCGGCCTCCTAACGAATCGGCCAATGCCATACCTGCAATATTATAATAGGCTGCACCCCATACCCTGCGTTGTTGCGGATTATCGGTAATACCGCCTACCACACTGGTTGGATTTTCTTGCTCCAACACCCATATGGCTTCTGTATTGCCCTGCGAGCGCCTTTGGTTGCCATACTGGAACATGTCAGAATAATAATCGCCTGGCAAACTGCTTTTAACACCATAACGGTTTTTAATTAAACTGAATTTTCCGCTGGCAATAATGGCTTGGGCCTGTTGTTCTGCCAAATCTGGTTTATTCATTCTAAGGTACACTTCAGCAAGAAGCTGCATAGCCATAAAACGGTTGGCCCTGCCATACATTTTGCCTTTTGTATTTGTTTTTACCGCTTCGATATCTGGTAAATTTGCCGCAGCATAAATGAGATCACTTACGATAAAATTATTTACATCATCTAGCGGTGCACGTACAAAATCGGTTTTTGGACCGCTCAAGGCATGAACAATTAAAGGTACACCCCCATAGCAGGTAGCCAGATTATTGTAGGCATAAGCCCTGAAAAATTTAGCTTCTGCACTTACCAGGCTTTTCCCTTTGGCACTTAACGTGGTAACAGAAGGGTTTTCGATCCCATCAACAATAATGTTGGTTAGGTTGATCATAATGTAATTTCTGTTCCAGGTGCGGGCAGAACCATTATCCGTAGGGGTTAAAGTGGCATAGTTATAATAAGGGATTTCTACGCCCTGCTGGTTATTGGTTGCATTGGCAACATCGGTACCTACCTGCCAAACACTTGGCCAGCCCTGTTGGTCAGACCACGAAAAGATGGTACTGGTATGGTTGTATAAACCGATTAACGAGGCCTCAAAGCCCAGTGAATCGGTAAGCGTTAGCGGGGTATATGCAGAAAAGGGTTTTTCATCCAGAAATGCTTTTTTACACGATGAAAATGCAAAAAATAATACCGCTAATGCTGTTATGATGGTGATATTCTTTTTCATGATAATAAAATTTAACGTAATGAAACATTTAAACCGAATACAAAGGTTCTGGTGATGGGATAGTTGTTGGTCCAGTCGCCAGAGCCACGGGAAGAATAATTGTTTTCAGGATCCCAGCCTACCCATTTTGTAAAAGTGTGCAGGTTACGGCCACTGGCATAAACGGTTAAACTACCCAGGTGCAGTTTATCTAAAACCGACTGACCAAAAACATAACTCAATGTAACATCCTTAATGCGGGTATAACTTGCATCTGAAGCGTATCCATAACCTAAGGTATTATTATAAGAGAGTGCCGGTCTGGTTTGGCTCATGTTTTCAGGCGTCCAGTACCCGATTTCGGCTGGTGTATTTCTACGACCTGTTTCATCACCATAGGTTAAATCAGGGTTGTTTTTCGTCATTCCTTGTGCGGTTTGAATAAAAATGCTCAGGTTAACATTTTTGTAATGGAATGTATTGGTAATACCACCGGTCCATTTTGGCGCAATCTGGCCTAAAATAGTCCTGTCATCTGCAGTGATTTTTCCATCACCATTTAAATCAGCAAATTTTAAGCTTCCCGGTTTGGCAGTAGGATCCTGTTTTGAAACGTCTTCACCGGTTTGCCAAACACCTGTCATTTTGTAATCGTAAACAATGCTAATCGGCTGACCTAAAAACCACCTGTTTCCTAAATCATCTTTTCCATCGCCATACAATGAAGTAATTTTATTTTTATTGGTAGCGAATACCAGCATGGTTTCCCAACGGAATTTATCACCAACAAAGTTTTGCGTATTTAAGGTTAGTTCTAAGCCCCTGTTTTCTGTTTTACCGATATTATCGTAAACATTGTTATAACCGGTAATAATTGGCAGGCTTCTTAACAGTAATAATCCACTGGTTTTGTTCTGGTAAGCCTCAATGCTACCGTTGATCCTGTTTTTAAGGATTCCAAAATCGACACCAATATTAGCTGTTTTTGTGGTTTCCCATTGCAGTGAAGTATTACCTAAATTACCTGCCTGTACGCCAATGGTACTGATGCCATTAAATGGCGATCGGGATGTTCCATCAGTGGTAATGGTTCTGTAAACCGGAATGGCTTCATTACCTGTTTTACCATAAGAAAGCCTTAATTTCAGGTTATTGATTAACGAAACATTTTTCATGAAGCTTTCGTTAGAAATGTTCCAGCCGATTGCCGCTGAAGGGAAAACGCCATATTTAGTGGTATTGGCGCCAAATACTGAAGAACCATCTCTACGGGCAGTTAAGGTTAATAAATAACGGCTGTCATACGAATAGAACAAACGTCCCATTTGCGAATTAAGGCCATATCTATCGCGGTATGAGCCACTGGTTTGCGTTGCACCGGCACCGATATTATCTAAACCCAGTTCGTCGTTTATAAAACCTACACCACCAGCTGTAGTTTCGTTGTATTTACGTTCCTGGGCACTATAAAGCGCCGTAAAATCGAAATGGTGTTTTTTAATATCTTTTGAATAGGTTAAGATATTTTCTACCGTGTAACTGTTTGTAGAGGCATTGAAACTTCTGGCCGTACCCAGCATATCGTTAGCTAAACGACCAATGTAACTGCCCTCCCTTTTTGGAAAATAGGTATAACCCGCATTTAACCTGTATTTTAAACCCTGTAACACGCCAGGAAATTTAATTTCAGCATAACCGTTTCCATTGATATTGGTAGTCCTGCTGATCTGTGTAGTGTTTAGTCCTAAAAGCGGATTGGTGTACAACTGCTCCGGATTCATGGGATAAATGGCATAAGTTCCATTTGCATTATACTCTTGCCCGTAAGGGCTCATCGCCGTAGCAAACAATAAGTTAGCCCTTCCGCCATCGTAATTGTTGCTGGTAAGAAACAATGAAGTACCAACGGTTAAGAAACTGGTTACATTTACATCCAGGTTAGAACGTAAGGCAACGCGGTTAAACTGGTAGCCTTTTACTACACCTTTTTGTTTAAGGTAATCGCCGGAAATAAAATATTTTACATCAGGAGAGCCGCCCGAAATACTCAGGCTATGGTCTTGCATCTGCCCCTGTTGTGTTGCTTCTTTTACCCAATCGGTTGTGGTACCAGCATTGTAGGCCGGAAGTTCGCCGATATTTGGTACCGGACGCTGCTGTACCTGATTGGTCTGTTTTAAATAATCGGCATATTTTTGAAGATACTCCTCACCACTGCGTGGTTCTAAAATATGCGCCAGGTTTTCTAATCCTGCATAACCACTATAACGGATTACCGGCTTGCCCGAGGTTCCTCTTTTTGTGGTGATCAGAATTACACCGTTAGAGCCGTTTGTACCATAAATTGCTGTTGCACTGGCATCTTTCAGAATTTCCATCGAAGCAATATCATTCGGATTAATATCATTCAGCGAACCGCCGGTTTTTGTCAACGGCACACCATCTACCACCACATAAGGGCCTGAATTGGCGTTAATCGAATTTTGTCCACGTACAAGCGTTGCAGGTTGACTGCCAGGTACGGATGAAGTAGTTGTAACATTAACACCTGCAACCGCGCCTTCTAAAGCCTGCATTACATTGGTTACAGGTAATTGTGATAGCCTTGCTTTAGGTACCGATACTACTGAACCGGTTACATCCGATCTTTTCTGCGTACCGTAACCCACAACCACTACATCGTTTAATGTTTTGTCGCCAGCTTCCTGGAGTTTTACATTTATTACCGCCTGGCTGGCCACAACCTGTGTGATGGTGTTATAACCGATAAAACTGAAAGATAAACTTTCGCCCCGGGCAGCGGCTATCTTATACCTTCCGTTGCCATCTGATACGACTACTTTTGAAGAGGTTAGGTTTTTTACCGTAACACCCGGAATTGGTGCACCCTTTATATCCTGTATGGTTCCGCTTATCTCTGCCGGAACAGTTTGGGCGAACAAATGGCCTGCACCCGCAATAACGAATATTGCCAGCAGTGCCATATACTTTAATAGTGATAGTAATTTTTTTTGCATAATGTTATTTGGTTAGTTGTTAGGGATGAAGATCAATTACTGAATAATTGACGTTTTTCTTTCCGCGGTCAATCAGAGACTTTCCTGATGACGGGTAATGGGGATTTAGTTACATGTTGGGATAGTTTTATATTTGGTTTAAGCAAATAAAGCACAAATATTACCTCCGCAGTGAGGGGTAATACGGTAATTAATGGGGGTTAAATTCTGATTTTTTGTTAAAAAAAGGCCGTTCCAGGCATTTATATAGATTTCGAAGGATTTTTAACCGTTTAAAAAACGTTTATTTTAAAAAATATAAGGATTGTCTTATCTAACTGCAAATGAAAAGAATGCACACAGATATCAATCCGTGTTTATCTGTGTGCGTTTGTGGTTAAAAATTCTAAACTTAACAGCAGTACGCTTAAGTTGATAGTTTACCTTAAATCGGCACTATGGTCGTTCGGGAAATCTTCTCCGGCCCAGATGCGCTGCGCACTCCATTTGGCAGGTGGGTTAGTCCAAAATGGATCGCTGGCAGGCAAACCTAAAGGAAGAAAAATATTGGTACAGATGTAAGGACTGCCCTGGTTATTGTAAAAATCGCCAAGATCGGGTTGCGAACCATACAAACCTATGGTTAACCAACCGTTTTTATAAGTGGTTGGGCTTTCGAGTGTTTTTCTAATTACAGCGGTGAGGGCACAACGTACCTGCTCAGGACTGAGCTGCTTAGGCAAGGCTTTTCTATAGGCCATATCTGCCAGGTGGTGAAAGGCACCGCCACGGTACACGATAGATCGGCCGGTAGCAGGATAAGTTCCATCGGTATTAATCAGGCGTTCCTGAATAACCGCATAACGTTCGTTTCTTCTCCTGATTTTTTCAAACATACCGTTATAGTCCTTTACTTTACTTCCAATAATCTCGGCTATTTTGGCGAGATATGGATGAATCACATAACTGTTATAATAATCGAAAGCATAAGTGCTGCCATCTTTATACATGCCATCGCCCACATACCACTGTTCCATTTGCTGTAAGGCATAATCTACCCGCATGGGATCCCAGCTGTAACCGAATTTAGCCAAAAAGGCCTCGTTCATGGCCGAAAACAACAGCCAGTTCGAAAATACAGGTTTAAATTTACGGGTGGTGATGATCGATTTCACCATCAGCGCCTGATTTTTCGCATCCAGATGTTCCCAGATCCATGGTGCTCTGATGATGGCCAGTGCCACATAGGAAGCATCTACCAGTTGCTGTCCGCCTATATCATAGTTCATAAAATCCCTGGCGTTCGAATCAAGGGAGTTTTTCAACCCCTGGATTACCCATTCGCGGTATTGTTTACGAAGCGCAATTTCCTTTGCATCGCCATCTTCCAGTTGCAGCCATGGCGCTATTCCGCTTAAAACGCGGCCTAACACCTCTACATATTGTACTTTTATCCGGTGATCTTTATTATCAATATGGATGGAGGTAACCTGCGGCATGGCAATACGCAGACTATCTTTAGCCAGGTTGTACAAAACCGGCCTTACCATTTTATCCATCTGTTGCAGCCAAAATTGCCTGTCGCTTAAGTTTTCTGCACTTTTTTTCTTTTTTTGTGCCGATACCGGCAAGGTTAAAGCAGCAATTGCAATTACCAATAAGCTTTTGTATAATGTTTTCATGCTATTTTTTTAAAAATCTGTAATATTCACATCCTGCCAACAGGAAAGCACCCACGCCAAAATTGGACGTTGAGTTTTGGTCTACAACCTGCCCCGGAATGGCTTTCTCTCCTATGGGCTGCACGAAACCAATTTTCCCGTTTTCCTGTAAAGCCGTTTTGCTAAGGTATTTCCAGCCTTTTATGGCAGCAGGCAGGTAAGTCTTTTCTTTGAGGTAACCATTATTAATTCCCCAGAGTAAACCATAGATGAAAAAGGCTGTTCCACTGGTTTCGGGGCCCGGAGCATGTGCGGCATCCAGCATACTCCTCGTCCAATAGCCTTCTGCCTGCTGACTTTCGATAATGGCATTGGCCATTCGTTTATATTTGCTGATGTATTCTTTTCGGTGCTGATCATTTTTAGGCAAATCTTTAAGCACTTTTGCCAAACCGGCGAAAACCCATCCATCGCCCCGTGCCCAGAAATCTTTTTTCCCGTTTACACTTTTGTGTTTGGGATACACATATTTGGCATCGCGGTAATAAAGCCCCGTTTCCTGATCGTACATAATGCTGTTGGCGTATGAAAAGTATTCGTGCAATTTTTCGAGGCATTGTTTGTTGCCTGTGGTTTTGTAAAGTTTGGTCATTACCGGCATTACCATGTACAAACCGTCGGCCCACCACCAATAATCGCTTGCCGGACTGGCCATCTCATATTCCATTACTTCTTTGGCCCTGGCTATTTTATGTTCCTGCGGATCTAAATGATAGAGATCGATATAGGTTTGAAAGCAGATTTGCCAGTCGCCAAAAAGTACATAATCGTCGGTTTCGCCATATTTATATTTCCACTGACTTTTATCGGTTGATTTTGCACCCATCCATTGGTTATATGCGGCCCAGGTTTCAGAATATTTACGATAGTTTTCATCCTTTGTTAAGGCAAATACCTCCATATTCCCGGTATGGTAGGCTGCATTATCCCAAAAAGCACGTACTTCGGCTTTGTTGTTACTTTGCCAGTAGTGGTTTACTTTATTAATGATCCGGAGTACTTCCGGCTTCGTGTTTTGTGCCTTTACAATAACCGAAAACAGTATTGCAAGTATAAATGTGTTGTATATTTTCTTCATTAGTTGACTGGATTTATACCTTTTTTGGTTGGAATGACTTTTTTGATGGTACCATCGGAATTAAATTCCATTTTATCAATGCAAACTTCACGGTTATAACCGGCTGCCCTGCCCATATTTATCCCTTTTGGAAGGGTAAAACGGTGATATACCATATACCATTCATCCTTACCGGGAATTTGGATGACGCTATTGTGCCCGGTGCCATAAATCCCCTCCTCGGGTACCTTGGCTAAAATGAGGTTATTTTCGTGGATAGTGATGGGGCCGGTTGGACTATCAGAATAGCCATAACTTACCCTGTAATTTTCGCTGCGGGTATCATCTTCTGACCACAGGAAATAATATTTTCCATTTCGGAAAAATACCTCTGTACCCTCTCTGAAACTTTTGGTCGGTGTGATTATTTTTACGGTACTGCTGTCAATAGAAACCATATCATCATTCAATTGAGCACAGGCCATGTAACCATTTCCCCAATAAAGGTAACTTTTGCCCGTTTTGGGATCTGTAAATACATCCGGATCAATTTCCTGCCCGTTTTTTATGCCTTTTGGCTTTTTGTCAATCAATGCCCTGCCACTGTCTTTAAATGGTCCGTTCGGATGATCGGAAACCGCCACCCCTATTTTTTGGGCGGCTGTATAATAGTAGAAATACTTAAATTCAGTCCCGATTTTCTTTTCAGCGATGGTTGGCGCCCATGCATTTCTTTTCCCCCAGCTTACATCCCGGTTCAGGTCTAAAATAATGCCTTCATCTTTCCAGTTCACCAGATCGGCAGAAGAAAAGGTTTTAAAATTAGTGCCGCTCCAGCCGGTAAAACCATCGCTGGTTGGATATAGATAATATTTCGAAGTTTTATGAGAATAAATAATCTCGGGATCAGCAAAATAACCGGGCAATACCGGATTATTATTGATTTCAACCGATGCCTTAAAGGTTTGCGCTGTTTTACCTGCCAGTTTAATTTTGATATTTACCGCACCTCTACTGAAATCGACAGGTCCGGACGGAGAAATTTCAATACCCGGAAAAGAAATAAACTGTGGATTAACCGCTTTTAAATTTGCGCCATACTTAAGCGGAAAAAACACGGTATTTTTAGCAGAATCGCCCACAATGTTATTGGTTTTGATAACAGAAGCAGTTGCCGATTCGAAAATTGCCTGTGGAGAATACCATTCAGATACCAGCCTCGCCGCTTCTGCGGAGGTAATGGGCAAAACAGTACCATGGCGGGGGTGGAAGTTCATATTTACGGCTTCATCAACCACTTTAAAGTTTTTTAGATCAGTACTTCTGGTAAACTGGTAGCGGCCTTTCATGTACACATCGTACATTAAAATATATCCGCTGTTATTGTTGAGCTTAAATACCCCGGCACCCTCTACCGCCTCTTTAGTTTGCTGTAAATAACGATCTTCCTGCACATAACCCCTTGTCAGTTCGCTTGAAACGGCTTTTTTAATGCCATTTCCTTCACCTTCTGTTTTGAAAAAAAGATTGTATTTTCCATCGTGGTAAATGATATCGCCATCGATACAAGAGCCATTTGTCGGACTAAAAAACAATTGTTTCGGTTCTGTTTCCAGATCGCTAAAATCTGCATTGGCGTAAGCGTAATAGATAATATCGGGCTGGTTTCCGTGTTTCATAGACCAGTACACCATATATTTTTTAGCTTTCGCATCATAGATAGTCTGCGGTGCCCACACGCGTTTTAAACTATCATTACCCTTAAACCTCTTTTGAATATTGACTACTTTGGAACTCCAGTGGATTAAATCTGATGATTTTAACAACACCATTGCCCGGTTCGAATCCCATCCTTTTGCCGATTCCATATCGGTGGCCACCATGTAAAAGGTTTTGCCATCGGCACCACGCAAAATATGCGGATCGCGAACGCCCCCGCTTGAGCTGATGTTTGCCGAGGATAAAACAGGCTGATCGTTATTGAGTGGCCGGTAGGTAAATCCATCGTTACTGATGGCAAAATGTATGGCCTCTTCCGATTTATTGTTTCCGGTAAAATACACAAACAGGTAAGCCGACATTTTTTCATCTGCAGCGGTTTTCTTTTGTGCTGCTAATTGAAAGGGGATTAAAAAAACCAGCAGCCATAAGCGCGAAATCAATTTCATATGTAGTTTAATCTTTGTGTGTTTAAGTTTATTTATTGTTTTTTGGCTGCCACTCCAGCACCTCCACAGCTGTTGGCTTTGTAGCCGCTTTGCCTTCCCCATCGATCTGCGTTACATTCTGGATGTAAATATTCAGGATGCCGCGATCTTTCCAGAGTTCGGTATCGTAACTCGGTTCCCAATCGCCCACACTGGTTTGGGTAAGGTCTTCCACTTTCCAGTTGCTGGTATAAATATTTTGATTTAATGCAATCGAGGCTTTATTGCCTCGTTTGGCATCCCTGAACAAAATTCCGGCAGCATAACTTTTCTGGTAAGGCCAGGCTATAATCTGCGGACGGGAAATGGGAATTTTCTTTGTGCCGCCGCCACTTAAACTGAAAGGTGTATTTCTGAAAGCCAGTTTATTCACTTTCCAGCCGCTCCCATCGTTAAAAACAATATGGTATTGTGGAATGGAATCTGGTTTATCTGTCCAGTATCCTGCTATAAAAACCCTTCCGTTTTCATCTGCAAACATTGATGTCTGGTTTATTAATTCACTTTTTTGAGGTATTTTAAGTGCATACTCCGCATTTGATTCAGTGATGGGCAATTTATATTTTTCACCTGTACTTTTAAGCCAGGTAATGCCACCATCGGATGATTTTGCATAGGCTAGATCGTGGTTACTGGCCACATCCGGACTTTCGCGCCAAACCCACGAAATATGCAATCCACCGGCTTTATCAGTTGCTACCTGCCAATAGGCGTTCCGCTTGCCTTCTCCATCAATCAGGCCATCTTGCACGCGGCTCCATTGTTTATTGCGGAGCGAATAACGGTTAATCATCAAATTTCCATTGCCCGAGCCCCCATCGCGATAGAAAAAAAGCAAATCTCCATTGCTGAGTTTGTAAAACTCCGGATAACTTACTTTTTCTTCCTTTTTTCCAAGCATCGGTTTTTTTTCACCAAGCATTAGCGAGCCGGGAGAAACTGCTTTAGCATAATTTAGCTGGTTGTTGTGCTGCCCCCAAGCCATATGCAGGTATCCTGCCCCGTCGACTGCAATGCTGATGGATTTGTGCGCATCGGTTGCATCGCCCTGATATTGCGTTTTACTGCAGATCCAGGATTTGGCTTTACTTTGTCTTTTAGCTAGAACCACAAACTGATCGGCATCATAAAAAGCCGCATATTGAGTGTTTTTATAAGTTACAATTGAGTTTTTACGAAAAATAACGGCATTTACTGAGTTATTGGCCCATCCGTTACCGGCTATTGAGCTAATTTTTATGTGTTGTGCCTCACAATGGTTAACAGACAAAAACAACACACCAAAAACGGTTAAACAAAATAAAAAACAGGCTTTTTGGCTTATCATTTTAGCCAGGCTGGTGGAGAGCAAAGAACAGGGATTAAATTTATACAATATCATAACAGTTTAGGGATAGCCATTGGTAAAAGCATGTTAAATTTACAATGGTGATTCCTGTTTATATTTGGTTAGGCTAAATAGCAACTTTTTACGCTTAGTAACAGGGGGGTAAATCATACTTTACAGGGGGTGATTTAGGAAAAATACATTTATATGGCCTGATTAAGTTAACCGAGCGAATTTAGGTTATAATATTTATGAAAAGTTTTACGGTGTTTTTTTACAAACTCTGAAGGGGTTAAGTTGAATAATTTCTGGAAATGCTCCCTAAAATATTTAATATCATTAATGCCTACCCTAAAAGCAGCCTCGTTAATGTTCAGGTTGGTGTTGATCAGTAATTCTGCTGCTTTTCTTAAACGGATAAACCTTACAAAACTACTTACCGATTGCCCGGAAGTTGCCCTGATGCGTTTATACAGGTTAGAATGGCTCATTCCCAATGCAGAGGCCAGGATTTTTACGCTAAAGTTTTCTTCCGTAAGGTTATCTTCAATAATGTTAATACAGTTTTGCAGAAAGCCCCTGTCTTCCTGAGAAACTTTATGGGCATCTGATTTAAGCGTAATCTCATTATAAAAATACGATTGCAGGTTTTGCCTGTTTTTAATGATGCCATTAATTTTGGCCGAAAAAAGTTCCTTATCGAAAGGTTTACTGATGAAATCGTAGGCGCCTACTTCTATCCCACTTAAACGCACCTCGGCGCTCGGATCGGCCGTAAGCAGGATTACCGGAATATGGCTCAGTTCCGAATCTTCTTTAACGGCCCGGCAAAGCTCAATACCGTTAAGGCCATCCATGTTAACATCCGAAATGATAATATCGGGCAAAACATCTTTGCATATTTTTAGCCCGTCGATACCATTGGTAGCATTATAAATTTTAAACTTATCCTGAAAAATCTGTTTAATGTAGCCGATAATCTCCATGTTATCATCCACAACAAGGATACTATGCAAATCAGAAATCAGCAGTTCAAGGTTTCCCTTACTTTCCTGTTCTGCATAATCAGGGCTTTCCTCTTCCTGTGTAATCAGTTCGTTTACATAAAGCAACTGGTCGCCATCTGCACAATCTACCGGTTCGGCTGGAGATTCTCCCAAAGGCATCTCTATCGAAAATATGGTACCTTCTCCTTTAACCGACGAAAAATAGATTTTGCCCTTATGGAGTTCTACAAAACTTTTTACCAGGTATAAACCGATTCCAAATCCCATTTTTAACGATTCTTTACCGGCAGCTTTATAAAATTTATCGAAGAGTTTTTCTGAAACCTCATTAGAAATGCCTGGACCATTATCGCTCACTTCAATTTTAACTCCGTTTTGATGCGTAACGATGCTTAATTTCACCATCCCGCTCATTGGGGTAAATTTTAAAGCATTAGATAAAAGATTAAACAGAATGATCTCCAGCTTATCCCTGTCCGCATAAATCTCGATGCTTTCATCTTCGCATTCGAAAATATAATTGATGTTATTGTTTTTTGCGGTATAACCGAAGCATAAGAATATTTCTTTGGCAAATTTGTAGAGGTTTATTTTTACGATGTTCAAGGCATCATTTTCACTCTCCATTTTCCTGAAAAGGAGCAACTGATCTACCAGGCTTAACAAGCGCCTCGAATTGCGGTACACAACGTTCAGGTCGTTTTTTTCTTGTCCGGCTTCCTTACTGCTCAAAATATCTTTAATCGGGTTAACAATCAGGGTAAGTGGTGTCCGTAATTCATGCGAAATGTTGGTAAAGAAATCAAGTTTTTTCTCGTTCAGGTCTTTTTCACGTTCCATTTTGAGGTTAGTGATTTCGATCTCGTGTTTTAAATTGCGCTGCCTGTTTCGGTAAGTCTGAAAAACATAAACTGCAGCAGAAAGCGAAACAATATAAGCTGCAAAAGCCCACCAGGTACGGTACCAGGGCGGCAGAATCCTGATGGCGATAATTTTTTCGTTATTGCTCCAGTTACCTTCGGTATCCGTACTTTTAATGTGCAATTTATATTCGCCTTCATCCAGCCTCGAATAATAGGCTGTAGAAAGTTTGTTTACATAGTTCCAGTCCCTGTCCCAGCCTTCTAAATAATAGGCATAGGAAATCTGATCCTGGAAGGAAAATTCAATGGCAGCATAATCAACAGAAATTACCGCAGCATTATAAGGGATTGAAATTTTTTGCAGGTTTACTACGGTTGTATTTTTATAGGCAGAATCCTGATTGAGCGGAATATTGTTAATCCTGAAATCGGTGAGCACAATTTTTGGCACCCTACGGTTCTGCTTTATTTTTGATGGATAGAACAGGTTAAAACCTGCTGTGCCCCCGAAGAGAAAAGCCCCGTCTTTTAATTTTATTGCCGCATTATAATTAAACTGATTACTCTGCAATCCATCGGAAGCATAATAACTTTTAAATTTTCCTGTTGCAGGATTGTATTGCGATAAACCATTGTAGGTGCTGCACCAAAAACTGCCGTTTTTATCGGGTAAAATATTTAATACAGAATTACTGGGCAATCCGTCCTTTTCAAAATAGCGTTTAAATTTTCTGGTACGGGGATTAAAGCATAAAAGCCCCCCGCCTTCGGTGCCTATCCATAACATATGTTTGGCATCTTCGTTTATGGCCCTTATAGCGGTATTGACGGTAAAATAGACATGTTTTTTAGATTTTCTGTCTACCTTAATCAGCTGTGCATAATTACCCGCCCAAAGATTGCCTTCCGTATCTTCGAATAGCGTATGGATATCTTTAAGCCTGTTATCAAAAAGTTCGAATTTATCTGAAGTTTTATTATACAGGTACAATGCACCGCCACGGGTGGTACCCGCCCAGATGTTTTTGCTTTTATCCAAAAAGAGTTTCCAGATATTAATATCATCAAAACCCCTTGTGCTATTGAAGCACCTGTAATGGATAAATTTACCTGATCGCCTGTCAAAGCGGTCGATGCCGCCACTAAAGCTCCCTACCCAAACATTATTTTCGTCATCACTCAATATACTGGTGATAAAATTGCTTTTTAAGGCTCCGTTTTCACCATTTTTCGAATAATTGGCAAAGGCATTGGTCTTTCTGTTCCAAACACTTAAACCGCCGCCATCAGTCCCGATCCATATGTTTTGAGTGCTATCTTCGCAAAAAGAAAGCACAAAATTATTAATCAGCGAATTTTTGTTCAGAGGGTCATTTTTGATCGTCTGGAACTGCGCATTTTCCTGATCGATGATGTTAACCCCTCCCCGCAGCGTAGCAATCCATTTTCTTTTCTCGCCATCTTCAATCACCTGCCCGATGGAATTACTCGATATAAAACCCTTATTGCGCCCGGTAGGTAAACTGTTTAAACTTTTAAGCTTCGTATCATACACCCTAAGTCCGTTGCCATCGGTTGATACCCATAACTTTCCCCCGCCATCAAGCATCAGCCCCATAATGTTATCAGCAACCGGATACTGGTCTACCTGTTTAAGGCTGTTGGCGGCTTTATCAAAACTGTATAAACCATGCTCGGTACCTATCCAGAGTGTTCCGTTTTTACCATTAACAATGGCGGTTACATTTCTTATTTTCGAATTGTTTAACTGGGTTTTCCCGTTTTGGATATGATACCTGCATAAGCCGTAATCTTTGGCATAAAACCACAGATCTTGCTTTTCATCAACACATAAACCTTTCACGGCATGCATTTTACCTCCGTTTAAACCTACAAACCCAGCATGTGGCGCATTCTTTTTTAATAGAAACAACCCATGCTCATCTGTAGCAATAAAAACATTCGAACCCTGATCTGCAGCAATCGAATTAACCGAAAAAGACAGGTTGTTCAACTTACCTTTTTCAAGGTATTTAAGGCTGTGGAATTCACCGTCGGAGTAGCTATAATAAGAGATCCCTTTTTGGGTACCGATCCAGATTTTATCGTCACTGCCATTGAGCGCCGTGATGTGATTGTTTACCAGCGAATTTTCAATGCCCCAGTTATTTCTAAAAACTTTGAATCCATAACCATCGTAACGGTTTAGTCCATCGTAGGTGCCCATCCAGATAAAACCAAAATGATCCAGGTACAGGGAGTTTACAATATTATTAGACAGACCTTTTTCTACACCGATGTACTTTACCGAGAACAGATTATTTTGGGCAAGAATCAAATCAACATGGATTACAGAAAAAACTATAAGAATCAGAAAAATCTTAAGATTTTTAAACATATATTTTTTAGAAACGGTGTGTTATTTGGTTAAAACGAAGATACAAAATAAATTAAGGCAGGATTAATTTTGGCACAAATAAACCTAACATTAACATTTAAAACCCCGGACGGAATTAAAAAATACTTTTTAGCAAAAAAAAGCCCCTCATTTTCATGAGAGGCAATAAATACTGTTATGAACAGAAACTATTTTGCTGTTTACCAATCTGATGACGCGCCGCCACCTGAAAACCCACCGCTTGAAGAAGAACTGCCACCGCCGGAAGAGGAGCTACCACCACCTGAAGAGGAGTTGCTGCTGCCAGAGCTTCCCCTGGATGATCCCCAATTTCCAAAAATACTTGTATTGCCTGCACTTTGGGAATCTTCATTATGCAGGTTATGATGTTCCTGATCCATGCGATATTGCTGGTTGTTATTTCTGCGCCTGCCTAATAATTCATTTAAGAAAAAACCAGTTGCCGCACCTGAAGCAAATGAACCAAAATTACTTCTGCCACTATTGTTATAGCCTCCCTGATATCCGTTATATCTTCTTGCTCCAGACCGGAAAGCCATAAAAACGGAGAAAAGAACGATTCCTACAAGCACTCCTAAAATAATATTTAATGACGGGCCTGAATCAGCTGTTTTTTGAGCTGGTGCTTTAACATTCGTTTCATTAACAGCCGCTAACGGCTGAACGGCCTGCGCTGCATTATCATAACCGGCACTATCGAGCTTAAATGCGATAGTTGAAACTAACGCCGCTATGCCTTTTCCATAATGCTTTAAACGAAAATGTGCTTTGGTTTTTGTTAACACATCCTGACTGTTTTCGGCAGTAAAAATGGGTTCCAGATTACGGGCTACTTCAAGTCGTTGTTTACGCTGGTTAACAGCAGCTACGTACACTAAACCATCTTCTTTATTCCCAACTTTCCATCTGCGTGCAATAAGCAACGAATATTCTTCAATATCATATTCTTTTGGAATCTCATTTACAATTACAATAGCAAGCTGTACGCCGGAATTTTTCTCGATCAGATTAATGGAATCGTTTAAATTTTTAATTTGCGATTTCGACAGAACCTTGGCAAAATCATTTACATAGGTATCTTTTATAGGTTTAGGGATTTGCGCAAATGTAGTAAGCGCTACAAAAAGTAGCAAGAGCGATAAAGTATATTTCATGATTTAAATTATACAGCCAAATTAATATTATTTTTTTTAAAACTAAATATTGAAGAGGCAGGTCATTTGATTTTAATGAAATGCAAAACACTAACTATCCAAAACAAGGATCCGGGCTTGGAAGGAAACTCCGGATAAACCTGAAATGAGTGTACATGGCAGGGCTCTGGTTCCTATTTTTAGCAAAAAAGTTTTCCACATCTGTGAAGTCCAAAACCTGATTTTGTCTATAATCATACTTTAAACAGTTTAAACCTGTTTTTTGATGAATCCTCACAAAAAGTGCTTAAATTTTGATTGCAGGCACATTTTACTAAATTTGAAATATACCAAAACCAAGTTTATGTATCAATTAACAGTACCTGCAGATCGCGTTAACGAATCGTTAAGAAAGCACATTCTGGCCGATGGTTTCGACCTCACCTACGATATGGAAAAGAGTCATGGTGCCTACATTTATGATTCGAAATACAACAGAACTCTGCTCGATTTTTTTACCTGTTTTGCATCTGTTCCCTTGGGCTATAACCACCCTAAAATGATCAATGATGAGGGATTTAAGAAAAGCCTCTTTCAGGCTGCTTTGGCCAATCCTTCAAATTCGGATGTTTACACCCAGCAATATGCACAGTTTGTAGAAACATTTTCGCAAGTTGGGATTCCAGATTATCTGCCTCATGCTTTTTTTATTGCGGGCGGCGGCTTAGCGGTCGAAAATGCAATAAAAGTAGCCATGGACTGGAAGGTTCAAAAAAACTTTAGCAAAGGATATACGGAAGAAAAAGGTTTTAAGGTTTTACATTTCGAAAGGGCTTTTCACGGCCGTACCGGCTATACTTTAAGTTTAACCAATACCCTGCCCGATAAAACCAAATGGTTTGCCAAATTCGACTGGCCGAGGGTTGCCGTTCCGGAAGTTAAATTTCCACTCTCTGGCGATCATTTAAACCATGCCATCGAAACCGAAGAAGCTTCGCTGGCGCAGATCAAAAGGGCATTTGCTGAAAATAAAGATGAAATTTGCGCCATTATTATTGAACCGATACAATCAGAAGGCGGCGATAACCACTTACGGGAAGAGTTTTTGATCCGGCTTAAAACATTAGCGGATGAAAATGAAGCTTTTTTAATTTATGATGAAGTACAAACAGGTGTTGGTTTAACCGGCAAATTCTGGTGTCACCAGCATTTTAGCGAAAAAGCCCGACCAGATATTATTGCTTTCGGTAAAAAAATGCAGGTTTGCGGTATCCTGGTTGGCAATAAGGTAGATGAAATTGAAACCAATGTATTTAAAGTTCCCAGCCGCATCAATTCTACCTGGGGAGGTAATTTGGTAGATATGGTACGCTCTACACAGATTTTACAGATTATAGAAGAAGACCAGTTGTGTGAAAATGCAGCAAAAGTAGGTGCTTATTTAAAAGAAAACTTAGAAAAGTTATCACATCAGTTCGATCAAATGAGCAATGTACGTGGAAGAGGCCTGTTATGTTCTTTCGATTTCCCCACCAAAGAAATGCGGAATGCTTTTATCAGCAAAGGATTGGAAAACAACGTAATGTTTTTGGGCTGTGGCGAGAAAACCATACGTTTCCGTCCGGCGCTTTGCATCGAACAAAAGCATATTGACGAAGGCTTGACGGTTATGGAAAAAATATTGCCTTTATTGTAGGCATGAAGAAAAAATCACTCTCCTACCTTATTGTTGCTGTTGTTCTGGTTTTAACTTTCTTTATTGTGAAAGATACCTTTAACCAGCCAGGCATTGAAGATATGAAAGCTGGTTTTAAAGAGATAGTGAAGTATAGAAACGCCAATAATACCGGGCCTGTGCAACGGATTTACGTGGTAACGGTTAAAGATTCGGTATGGAAAGAGATGGAAGATTACGGTAATTTAATGCCGCATACCAAATACGGAAATACAAAAGTGTACTTCTTCATGCAAAACGGAAATGTTCCAAAAACCTTACAGCCTGGAGAAGTAAACTTCGATCCTGCTTTTAATAAAGCCTGTATTGCCTTATATGAAAAAAGTGCGATGAGCCAGGTGGCATTTAATAAACATCCGTATTAATAAAATTTCGTCTGGTTCCCCCCGGTCTGTGTCCTTACAGAACGGAATAAATAATAGGCTAATTTCCGTAAATTTTGATTTTTTATTGATTTGGAAATGAAGGGTTCTGTGTACCTGGCATTTTCAGTCCCGCTTTTGTTGCTGCCGATTGAAAAAAACCGGCATCCACGCCAATCGGGTTTAGTTACAAAGTTTGTACTCGAGAAACCAAATCCCCGGTCTGTGTCCGCACAGAACGAAATTTTTGCGATAAAAAACAATAAATTTATTCACAAAAAATAAAAAAATTTTTGATTTGGAAATGAAAGGTTCTATGCATTTTGGCATTTTCAGTCCCGCTTTTGTTCCTGCCGATTGGAAAAAAATCGGCATCCACGCCAATCGGGTTTAGTTACAAAGTTTGTACCCCGAGAAACCAAATCCCCGGTTTGTATCCTCACAGAACAGAATAACATTATTGAGATATAACATAAAATGGTCTGTGAGGACACAGACCATGGAAGTTTGTCTTTATGAACCAACCATTGTTTAATAAACCTGACAGCAGCGAAAATCCTTTTTGCTTGCACTAACTTTTAATATGCTGTCATGCTGAGGCACGAAGCATCTGCAAACCATAAAACACTGCTTTAAACCCCGGCACTTCAAAACCCGCAAAAAGATTGCAGAGAATGGCAGGACTACAGCACCTATGAAATACTTACATTCATTTCCAAACCATAAAAATTCTGCTATTTATCAAACTCATCAGTATTCGACTACGCTCAGACCGACAAGCACCGCCTCCCCGATATGTGTCTTCACAGAACAGAATAACATTATTGAGAGATAACCGAAAATGGTCTGTGAGCACACAGACCACGGAAGTTTGTCTTTATGAACCAACCATTGTTTAATAAACCTGACAGCAGCGAAAATCCTTTTTGCTTGCACTAACTTTTAATATGCTGTCATGCTGAGGCACGAAGCATCTCCAGACCATGGAACACTGCTTTAAACCCCGGCACTTCAAAACCCGCAAAAAGATTGCAGAGAATGGCAGGACTACAGCACCTATGAAATACTTACATTCATTTCCAAACCATAAAAATCCTGCTATTTATCAAACTCATCAGTATTCGACTACGCTCAGACCGACAAGCACCGCCTCCCCGATATGTATCCTCACAGAACAGAATAACATTATTGAGAGATAACCGAAAATGGTATATGAGGACACAGACCACGGAAGTTTGTCTTTATGAACCAACCATTGCTTAATAAACCTGACAGCAGCGAAAATCCTTTTTGCTTGCACTAACTTTTAATATGCTGTCATGCTGAGGCACGAAGCATCTCCGGACCATGGAACACTGCTTTAAACCCCGGCACTTCAAAACCCGCAAAAAGATTGCAGCGAATGGCAGGACTACAGCAGCTATGAAATACTCACATCCATTTCTAAACCATAAAAAAGCTAAATTTTGTTTATTAATACTCTTTTTAATTTAACTAAAAGTCTTCGAATACGCTATCATTGACAGATTTAGAAAGGTCGTCAATTGCGAGGAGGAACGACGAAGCAATCTTTCCTGCTAGCGATCATTGTTAGAAAGATTGCTTCGTCGGCTGAAAAAGCCTTCTCGCAATGACGAACTTAGCGGCTTATCGTTGCGCGAAGATTCTTCTGTCATTCATATTGATTTTTATAAAATTAATTATCCCTCACACTGACAAACATCTCATATAATTAAACTCATTAAGTAATGCCTATACTTTTGCCTTGTAAAACTTTATTAGTTCCCCTAAACAAAAGCGGAGAAACCGGTGATGGCGCGGCCTACAATTAGCGTATTAATTTCTTTTGTACCCTCATACGAATAAATAGCCTCGGCATCGGCCACAAAACGGGCTACATTATATTCGAGCAAAATACCGTTGCCTCCCATTACTTCACGGGCTTTACTTACCACATCGCGTGTTCTTAACGAACAGAATACTTTAGCTAACGAAGCATGCTCATCTTTCAACAAACCCTGATCCTGCAATTGAGATAGCCTGAAGCACAATGTTTGCATAGCTGTTAAATTCGATAGCATTTCTACCAGATGGTTCTGGATCAATTGAAAAGAGGCAATGGGTTTACCAAATTGTTTCCTGGTGCGGGTATATTCTAACGCATTCTCGTAGGCTCCCCTGGCGCAACCTACCGCTTGCCAGGCTACACCTGCCCTGGTCATCTGCAGCACCTTGGCGGTATCTTTAAATGAATTTGCATTCTGGAGGCGATCAGCTTCTTCTACCTCACAATTGGTTAAAGTAATAATTCCATTTTGCACAATGCGAAGGGCCATCTTATCCTGCATTTTTTCTACAGCAAAACCCGGATTATCTTTTTTTACAATAAAACCTTTAACCTCGCCGCTTTCCTCATCGCGGGCCCAAACAATCAGGATATCGGCAAAAGTAGCGTTACCAATCCACTTTTTCTGCCCGTTTAACACCCATTTGCCATCAACTTTTTTACAGGTGGTGGTTAAGCCTCCCGCTGCTGCAGACCCCACTTCGGGCTCAGTTAAGCCAAAGGCACCTATAATCTTAAATTGCTGCATCAGCGGCAGCCATTGCTGTTTTTGTTCTTCCGATCCACACAAATAAATCGATCCCATGGCCAAACCGCTCTGCACCCCAAAAAAGGTAGAAATTGAGGTATCAATCCGCGCCATTTCCATAGCTAAAATACCTTCCATTAAATTTGATTTACCCGGACAGCCATAACCTTTATAGGTTAAGCCACAGATATTGAGTTCGGCCAGTTTTGGTATAATTTCGAAAGGAAATTCAGCTTTGTTCCAATAATGATTTACAATGGGTTTTACTTCTTTCTCTAAAAAAGCACGAACTTTAAGCTGTAATTCGCGGTCTTCATCTTTTAACGCTTCATCACCTAAATGATAGAAATCGCCTTCAATCGGGGGTAATTCTCTCTTTTTATGCGATCCTCCCATCATTTTCATCATGCCCTGGATCTGTTTATCATCCAGGTTTGATATCGTTTCGACCATTTTGGGTAAATCGACTTTTTTCGATAAAGCTTCTAGCTTATCGAAATCTACATGTTTAAAAAGATTGTATGCATTTTTGAGAGATGAGAATATATTCGCCATTATTATTCGTTTTGAGAATAACAAATGAAGGGTGTTTTTGTTGTTTTGTGATAAAAATTTTGACATTAGCAGGCCACCACTAAAAATTTAAAAACTATACCTGATTCGGATTGTTAACCTGAAAAATTTAACTAACCATGAGTATAGAAAATCAAAATCAGGGCCAAGAAGAGAGTTTCTTCGATAAAGCAAAAAACAAACTTAACGAACTAAAAGATAAAGCAGAAGATGCCTGGGAAGACGTTAAGGACAAGGCGGAGGATACATGGGAAAATGTAAAAGATAAAGCCGAAGAGTTAAAAGACAAAGCTGAAGACAAGTACGATGAGTTAAAAACAAAAGGCGCATTTGCTGCAGGCGAAGCCAAGGGAAATGCAGAAGCTACGGGCGAAAACCTGAAAGATAAAGCCAGCGATTTGGCAGATAAAGCTGCAGATAAGGTTGATGACCTTAAAACTCAGGCTGCTTTCAAAGCTGGTGAAATTAAAGGTAATCTCGACGCCAATAAATAAGCATCTGTTTTAAACGAAAAAGGCAAACCGTACAGGCTTGCCTTTTTTATTTTTCCCATTACGGGAGAAAAAGACGGATAGGTAACTGGCTACCTCAAATCAAATAAATTATCTACACCTAACAATTTCCTCGAAGTAAAACCTTCTCCGAAAGTAGCACCGATGCTTTTACCAAATTCCCTCGCACGGCCAATCATACTTTCAAAAAATTCCGGCGAAGAAATATAAGTTTGTAATCCTTCTACATCAGGATTGTAGAATTGTGTTTTAAAAGCCTTAATGGACTCTATTTTCTTATCGATATGTTCGGTGATGTCCACAATAATATCAGGCTTTAAATACCTATCCTGTATGTACTGCAACAGCAACCTCGGGCGGTGTGCTTCCTGATTTACACCATCCACCGAAGTTTCGATTTTTGGCAAACCCGATAAAAATACCGAATCGTAAACCAGGTCGCCTGCCCTGCCATGATCCGGGTGACGGTCTTCCAACGCATTGCTTAAAATAATCTCTGGCTGGTATTTCCTGATCACTTTTATCACCTCCAAACGGTGAAACTCATCATTCTGGAAAAAACCATCACGCATACCCAGATTTTCGCGGGCATGTAAGCCTAAAATTTTCGCCGAATCTGCTGCTTCTTCATCTCTGGTTTCTGCAGTACCACGTGTACCCAGTTCGCCACGCGTTAAATCTACAATTCCAACTTTTTTACCGAGGGCAATATGTTTTAAAATCGTACCTGAACAGCAAAGCTCTGCATCATCAGGGTGCACGGCTATAACTAAAATATCTAATTTCATCTGTATTCTATTGGGCATTTTGGTTCAGCAACTGCTGAATTTTCTTTTTAATTTTCGAACTCAGTGGCTTGGTGAAGGGCAAGAAATAATCTACCAGTTCGCCATTTTTGTTCACAATATATTTATGGAAGTTCCAACGGGGTTTCGAACTTAACTTTGAATTTTGCTTTTTATCGCTCAAAAACTGATAAAGCGGATGGGCATGTGCACCACGCACCATAATCTTATCAAAAACAGGGAATTTTACGCCATGGTTAATCTCACAAAAAGAAGCAATATCCGAACCGTTTAAAGGCTCCTGCTTCCCGAAATCGTTGGTGGGAAAACCGAGAATTTCAAAATCAGGATGATTAATCTCATCTTTAAGTTGCTGTAATTCTTTTAACTGAGGGGTAAAACCACATTCGGAAGCTGTATTTACAATTAAAACAACTTTGTTGCGGTAGGCTGATAATGGCTGTTCTTCGCCATTAATTTTCTTAACCTTAAATGAATAAATATTCGGAATGCGTTCCTGCATTATATGTTATTGATAAAATCCTGAGGTGCGGATAATCGATTCGATATCCCTGTCCTCATTAGGATCGTAAGTGCTTTTTAAATTATGTCCTACCACACGCGCAACAATCTGATAAGAAAATGCTGCAAAACCACCTTTGGTCTGTTTTACAATTTCATAAGTTGTGCGCCCCACTTCACGGTCGATCAGTTTCGTTAAAATCTGCCCCTGAGTAATTGTTAATTCTTTTATTTCGCGGTTAAACATGTCTTTAATTTCTTTATCACATTGCTTAACCAGTTGTTTCTGCTCTTTTTTCTCCGGTGTTCTGGCCAAATCCTGCTCTAATTGCTCATACCGGCGCTTGGCAAACAGCGCATAGGGCATAACCTTTAACACATTGTATCTTAAGCGGTTATAAGCAGCCTGCTCCGCCGGCGATTTCCATATCCTTGCTGCATAGATGCTTACCTCATTAAGCTGCATCCACGGAATCATTACACCATTATCATTTGTTGAGGCCACTCGTATCGTATCACTTTTGCCCATTTTTGGAAACACCGGGGCAGCAGGCTCCTGTGCCCATAGCGAAATGCTACAAATCATTACAATACAAAGAAAAAAGAGCCCTTTAAATTTCATAAATTTATACTTTTACAAAGTTAGGTGTTATTTCATATATTAGTTGTTTCACAAAACTAATATAAGTTTTATTCAGAAATAAGACGCAATTTTTACGCAAAAAACACAAATGAAAACAGAGTTAGTGATTGATTTAGAGGCGGAAAAGCAGGAAATTCTAAAAAGATATAGGGCATTACTACGGGCAAGCAAGTCTACTTTACAAAAGGGCGATAAAAAAGAAATCAGGAAAGCTTTCGATATGGCGCTCGAAAGCCATAAAGATATGCGCCGTAAATCCGGCGAACCATATATCTATCACCCTATTGCCGTGGCACAGATTGCGGCAGAAGAAATTGGCCTCGGAACAACCTCAATTGTATGTGCCCTGTTGCATGATGTGGTAGAAGATACCGACATCACTTTAGAAGATATTGAACGCGAATTTGGCAAGAAAACTGCTAAAATTATAGATGGTTTAACCAAAATTTCGGGCGTTTTTGACACCAACAGCTCTTTACAGGCAGAAAATTTCCGTAAAATGCTGCTTACCCTTGCCGATGATGTTAGGGTAATTTTGATTAAACTGGCTGATCGTTTGCACAATATGCGTACGATGGATTTTATGCCGCGCCATAAGCAGCTTAAAATCGCTTCCGAAACCATTTATTTATACGCCCCACTCGCCCATCGTTTGGGTTTATATGCGATAAAATCGGAACTGGAAGATCTTTCCATGAAATATCTTGATCCGGATACCTATAAATTTATCGCCAAAAAATTAAATGAGAAAAAAGCAGAACGTGCACTTTTCATTAAAAAATTCGTCGAGCCGATTGATGAAATCGTTCACGAGCAGGGTTTGGTTGCCGATGTTTACGGCCGGCCAAAATCAATCCATTCCATCTGGAACAAAATGAAAAAGAAAAATATTCCTTTTGAAGAGGTATATGATCTTTTTGCCATCCGGATTATCCTGGATTCGGCTCCCGAAAATGAAAAAGCTGATTGCTGGAAAGCTTATTCAATTGTAACCGATTTATACCGTCCCAATCCGGACCGTTTACGCGACTGGGTTTCTTCTCCAAAAGGAAATGGTTACGAAAGTTTGCACACTACGGTAATGGGTCCTCGCGGCCAATGGGTTGAGGTACAGATCCGTACGCAACGCATGAACGAAATTGCAGAAAAAGGTTTCGCGGCACACTGGAAGTATAAAGAATCGAGCAATGACAACGGTCTGGATCAGTGGATTCAGAAAGTACGCGAAATGCTGAGTAATCCCGAAGCCAATGCTTTAGATTTCCTTGATGATTTTAAAATGAACCTTTTCTCTGATGAGATTTTCATTTTCACACCAAAAGGTGCATTGATCCAGTTGCCATTGGGTGCTACAGCTTTAGATTTTGCTTTCGAGATCCATACCGACGTGGGCGCAACCTGTATCGGCGCTAAAGTGAACCATAAACTGGTTCCGATTTCTTATAAATTGCAGAATGGCGATCAGGTAGAGATTATTACCTCGAGCAAGCAGGCACCAAAAGAAGATTGGCTGAATGTGGTGGTTACTGCAAAGGCGAAATCGAAGATTAAATCATCTTTAAAAGAAGAAAAACGCAAAATTGCCGAAAATGGCAAGGAAATTTTAGAAAGAAAACTAAAATCGTTAAAAATAACCTACAATACAGATAACATTCAAAAACTGAGTTATTTCTTTAAACTCCCTTCTACACAAGAACTTTTTGTAAATGTAGCCCTCGGAAAAATCGAGCTGAAAGATATCAGAGAATACCTGACGAGCGAAAAAGAAGTAGAAAACCGTGGACCGGAACGCCCTGAAAATTTATCTGTTGACGGGATTAAGAATAAAATTAAAGGTGGAGAATCTGATATTTTACTCATTGGTGAAGACATGCAGCGCATTGATTATACACTTGCGGCCTGCTGTAACCCAATCCCGGGCGATGATGTTTTTGGCTTTATTACGGTAAGTGAAGGCATTAAAATACACCGTACAAACTGTCCGAATGCTGCGCAATTGATGGCCAATTATGGTTATCGCGTAGTAAAAGCAAAATGGAATAAACAACAGGAGCTCACTTTCTTAACCGGCCTGCGCATTGTAGGTATTGATGATGTAGGCTTGATTAACAACATTACCAGGGTAATTTCGACAGATTTTAAGGTGAATATGCGTTCCATTACGGTCGACACCAACGAAGGAATATTTGATGGCTCGATTATGATTTTTGTAAATGATACCGAACATCTCGAAAACCTGATTAAAAATTTATTAAAGGTTAGAGGAGTTACCGGGGTGACCAGGTTTGATGCCTAGTTAGTCCGAAAGTCAGGAGTCCGGAGTAAGAAGTCATTATTTTAAAAATAATCGCAGCTATTTGTGATTTAAACTCCGGACCTCTGACTTCCTGACCTCCGACTTATTACAACATTTCAACAATCTAACGCTCGAACAATCAAACAATTTACCTACCTTTGAATGGAGTTTAAATACTATGTCTGAACAAAAAACAAATGAGCTCGTTCGCAAGATTTTTGAAGCTTATTTAGAAAACAAAAATCTACGTAAAACACCAGAGCGTTTCGCGATATTGGAAGAAATATATTCAAGAAACGATCACTTTGATGTAGAAACCCTTTATATCCATATGAAAAACCAGAAGTACCGCGTAAGCCGTGCTACAGTTTATAATACCTTGGAATTACTGGTTTCATGCGATTTAGTTACCAAACACCAGTTTGGTAAAAATATGGCACAATTCGAAAAATCTTATGGTTACCGCCAGCACGATCACGTAATCTGTATCGAATGTGGTAAAGTGGTAGAATTCTGCGATCCCCGAATCCACCAGATCCAAACCATGGTTGGTGATCTTTTAAAATTTGATGTTAAACACCATTCGTTAAATCTTTACGGCTTCTGCTCTGATTGCAGTATGGCCAGAAAAGTAAACGAAAGTGCAGCAACCGCTGCAAAAATTGAAGCAAATTAAATCAAAATTCAAATAAAACCAGCTTAATTTATTAATAATGACGCAAGTAGATGTACTTCTCGGCCTGCAATGGGGCGATGAAGGAAAGGGAAAAATCGTTGATGTACTAAGTCCAAAATATGATCTTATTGCCCGTTTTCAGGGTGGCCCAAATGCCGGACATACTTTAGAGTTTGATGGCAAAAAATTCGTTTTAAACACCATCCCTTCAGGAATTTTTAACGAAAAAACTATGAACCTCATCGGTAATGGCGTAGTAATCGACCCTATTATCCTAAAAAGAGAGTTAGATAATTTAAAAAAAGCTGGTCATGATCCTGTTGCCGATGGTAAACTGGTAATTGCCCGTAAAGCACACTTAATTTTACCCACCCACCAATTACTGGATGCAGCTAACGAAGCGCGCATGGGTAAAAATAAAATCGGATCAACTTTAAAAGGTATTGGTCCAACTTATATGGATAAAACCGGCCGTAATGGTTTACGCGTTGGTGATACGACCCTACCTGATTTTAAAGAGCGTTATGCTAAATTAGTTGAAAAACATACCGAAATTCTTTCTCATTACGAAGGTTTCGAATATGAACTGGCCGAAAAAGAAGCATCTTTCTTTGAAGCGATCGAATTCTTAAAAACCATCCCGCATGTTGATAGCGAACATTATGTTAATGGCTTCTTAAAAGAAGGAAAAGCCGTTTTAGCTGAAGGTGCACAGGGAACATTACTGGATGTAGATTTTGGTTCATATCCTTTTGTAACTTCGAGCAACACCACAACAGCTGGCGCTTGCACCGGTTTAGGTATTGCGCCTAATAAAGTTGGTGCGGTTTATGGTATCTTCAAAGCTTATTGCACACGTGTTGGCGGGGGGCCTTTCCCTACCGAGTTAGATAACGAAGTTGGCGAAAATTTACGTTCACTAGGTCACGAATTTGGTGCAACTACGGGTCGAGCACGTCGTTGTGGCTGGATTGATCTTCCTGCATTAAAATATGCCATCATGTTAAACGGTGTAACCGAATTGATTATGATGAAAGCTGACGTTTTGGATACTTTCGATACCATTTATGCTTGTACCCACTACGAATATAATGGCGAAACGATTGATTACATGCCGTATGACATCATTTCTATCGAACCAAAACCAGTATTAAAAGCAATTGATGGCTGGGCTACTGATGTAACCAAAATTACCTCTGTTGATGAAATTCCAGCTAAATTAACTGAATACATCGCGTTCTTGGAAAAAGAACTGGAAGTGCCAATTAAATTCCTTTCAGTTGGACCAGACAGGGCACAAACTTTAGAATTACATTAAAATACTCTTCAAGTAACAATAAATGAAAGCAACCCATGACGGGTTGCTTTTTTTGTTTGAAGCGTCATTCGCTATTTACCATCAAGTCGTCATCTCGACTGTAGCACAGCGAAATGGAGAGATCTATCTAGAAGTATCTCTAGTTAGATTTCTCGGCTGCGTTGCACTCCGCTCGAAATGACGATTTATCTAATGAAAGTGCTATGAGAAAATCAAGAAGTCGTTCCAAAAGATAAAAATTAATTTCTTACAATTATCATCTCTATTTTTACCTTTGCGGCAGCTTGAAAACCCTGCAAAACATACCCGATTTTAAACAAAAAGCTTTACACTGGGCCAATCAGTTCGAGGTTTGCTGTTTCTTAGACTCCAATAATTATAAAGATGACTATTCAGCCTATGATTTTATCATTGCAGCCGGTGTTAAACATGAATTAAAATGTGAAACAGGAAAGGCTTTCGAACACCTGAAAAGCTTTTACAACAAGCATAAACAGTGGATTTTCGGCTTTTTCAGCTACGATTTAAAAAACGAAACAGAAGATCTTCAATCTAATAATCCTGACGGCTTAAATTTTCCGGATTTATATTTTTTTGTACCGAATTTCTTAATTGCTTTTAAAGAAGGAAAAGCTGAAATATTGCTCGGAGAGGAAACGGTTTTAGAAGAAATTGAATCGTTTCAACCGCAAAAACAGAAAGAATCGGAAACTTTACAGATTTCGCAAAGATTATCAAAAGATCAATACATCGATAAAGTAGAAGCGTTAAGAGATCATATTTTAAGAGGCAATATCTACGAAGTTAATTTCTGCCAGGAGTTTTTTGCTGAAAATGCGGAGATAGATCCTGTCCAAACTTTCGAACTGCTCAATACAGTTTCTCCTACCCCATTTGCTGGCTATTTTAAAATCTATAATCAATATATCTTATCGGCAACGCCTGAAAGGTTCTTATGCAAACGCGGTTCAAAACTGATTTCTCAACCCATAAAAGGCACTGCAAAAAGAAGTCTGAACCCTAAAGAGGATGAAGCGATAAAATCGCGGTTAAGAAACGATATTAAAGAACAGGCAGAAAACGTCATGATAGTGGATTTAGTACGCCACGACCTTACAAAATCAGCCGTTAAAGGTTCGGTTAAGGTTGATGAGTTATTTGGCATCTACAGCTTCCCTCAGGTTCATCAGATGATTTCTACCATTAGTTGCGAATTAAACCCTGAAATCCATTTTATCGATGCCATAAAAAATGCATTCCCAATGGGTTCAATGACGGGCGCACCGAAAGTTAAAGCCATGAAATTGATTGAGCAATACGAAGTAACCAAAAGAGGCATTTATTCGGGTTCTTTCGGTTGTATCAGTCCTAATGGAGATTTCGATTTCAACGTGGTTATCCGCAGTATTTTATATAATACTGAATCAAAATATCTGTCTTTTCAGGTTGGAGGAGCGATTACTTACCAAAGTGATGCGGCTTCAGAATATGAGGAGTGTTTGCTGAAAGCCAGTGCTATTTTGAAGGTTTTGAGAGATTAGTTCAATAGTCATTAGTTGACTCGTTCATTAGTCATTGGTCAGTAGTTCATTGTTTATTACATAGTTTGTCATTCTGAACGCAGTGAAGAATCATTTCATTTATGTTATCTCTTTTTCGTCGTAGCGTCTCACTCTGATCAAAATAACAATTTTAGCTATAACTAAGTGAACAGTCTTAGGGAGAGATCTATCCAGTATATCCTGCTTGTTAGATTTCTCGACTGCGCTCCACTCCGCTCGAAATGACGGTAACTTGGGAAAATGATAAAAAAAAGGTGGAATATTCTGCACTTTGCAAAACCTTCCACCTTTTACCTTTAACTTTCAAGCTTCCACTTATTTCTTATAATACTGTTGTGCTTCGGGCAAATATTTTTGAATTTGTGCAATACGGGTAGCATCGCTTGGGTGTGTACTTAAAAATTCAGCAGGTTTTTGTGCTCCGGCAGAAGCAGCCGACATCCTGTTCCAGAAAGCAGTGGCACTTTGTGGATTATATCCGGCCATAGCCATAAAAATCAATCCCAAACGATCGGCTTCCAGCTCCTGGTTACGACTGAATTTCAACATCGCCACCGGGGTACCAACGCCATACAAAGTATTAAAAATAGATTGTGTTTTTGGATTTTTAGACAAAGCAACACCTGCAGCTGCACCAACACCCTGAGCAACCATTTCCTGCGACATACGTTCAGCTGAGTGACCAGCAATAGCGTGTGCAATCTCATGGCCCATCACCGTTGCTAAGCCAGCATCATCCTGTGTTACCGGCAAAATACCCGTATAAACAACAATTTTACCACCTGGCATACACCATGCATTTTTTTCATTGTTTTGTACTACGTTAACTTCCCACTGGTAATCGGCAATTAAATTACCGTAGTTATTGCTGTTCATATAAGATTTTACAGCAGTAATTAACCTGCTGCCGATGGTTTTAACCTTTAATGCCTGTGCACTTGAAGCGGGCAAAACGGTTGATTTATTTTCTGTCAGGAAAGTACTGTAAGCTTGAAATGCCATTGGCAAAACCTGATCGTTACTAACTAAATCAAATCGACTACGGCCTGTTAAAGGAACGGTAGAACATGAGTTAAATAATAAAATACCAGCAACACTTGCTGTTAAAAATAACTTTTTCATAAATGCGATTTTAAATGATTAGTAATACCTGTAAGCAAAACCGAAGATTAAACAGCAAGCCAATAAATAAGTTTTAATGAAATGTGTTTTGTTTAATTAATTAGTTTTCTTCCTAAACAAGTACACTTTGGATTCTTTGCCTTTCAGCAATCTTTCGAGGTTCTTTTGGTGGGTTACCAGGATTAAAATACAAACCACCATGCCATAAAGCACTTCAGATTTGATGGAAACCTGAAACAAAAAGACCACACTTAGCGGAAATGTAAAGCCTGCACAGATGGAACTTAATGAAACATATTTGGTTAATAACAACACCACCACGAAAACCAGAACGCAAAGCATAGATGCTTCAAAGTTTACTGCCAAAACCATTCCAAAAAGTGTAGCCACTCCTTTTCCTCCCCTAAAGCCGGCAAAAACAGGGAATAAATGCCCCATTACCGCGGTTACACCCAGTGCGAGCTGATAGTTAACAAAAACAACTGAATTTTGTGGTCCGGTTACCGACATGCCGATTAAATAGGCCAGATTGGTTGCGGTATAACCTTTTGCAATATCAATAATCATTACGGCAATTCCGGCTTTCTTGCCCAACACCCTGAATGTATTGGTTGCGCCAGCGTTACCACTTCCGTATTCCCTTACATCAACCCCATAAAAGGCCTGACCAAGCCATACAGCTGTTGGTATAGATCCAAAAAGGTAAGCAATTAATAGTGCGCTGAGAGAATAAACCGTAACCATAGCCTACAATGATACAAAAAATAAGCTTTTAATTTTATAGCAAATCACTTTAGTATGCTTTTAAACTCATATCCAGGCTTTTTACAGAGTGTGTTAGCGCACCCATTGAGATAAAATCGACACCACAAGCTGCATATTCTGCAACATTCTCTTCGGTTATTCCTCCGGAAGCTTCTGTGATAAATTTACCGTCGATTAAGGCAACTGCTGCCCTCAGGTTTTCAAAGCTAAAATTATCAAGCATAATCCGGTCTACACCACCAATGGTTAAAACCTGTTTCAGCTCTTCTAAATTCCTCACTTCGACTTCTATCTGCAGGTTTTTATTTTTATCGGCAAGGTATTTTTGCGCAGCTGTAATGGCATTCGCAATTCCTCCGGCATAATCTACATGATTATCTTTAATCAGAATCATATCATATAAACCGATGCGGTGGTTTACGCCGCCACCAATTCGCACGGCCCATTTTTCTAAATAACGAAGTCCGGGTGTGGTTTTGCGGGTATCTAAAATTTTGGTTTTAGTTGATTCCAGCAGCGAAACAATGCGATGGGTTTTTGTTGCAATACCGCTCATGCGTTGCATGCAGTTTAAAACCAAACGCTCTGCAATTAAAATAGAATGTGTGCTTCCCGAAACGGTTAAAGCAATATCGCCCACTTTTACTGCAGCGCCATCCTTCAATAGTACATCAACTTTCAGATCAGCATCAACTTCCTTAAAAATCTCAATAGCCAATTCGATTCCGGCCAAAATACCCTCTTCTTTGATAATGAGTTTTGCTTTTCCCTGTGTACCGGAAGAAATGGTTGAAAGTGAAGTATGATCGCCATCACCAACATCTTCGGTAAGGGCATTTTTTATAAATTGATGTATAAGTTGAATATCCAAAACGTAGGCTTTATGCCGCAAAAATAAGAATTATTTGGCAAAACTTTTCCGAATTCCGATTTAGCTTAATCCTTAACAGGTTCAATTCTTAATTCAGTGATCGAAAAACTGGTGTTAAATTTTTTCATCGTAATGGAAACCCTAAAAGTTTCTTTAGCGGTGCTAAGGATAATTACGCCGAAACGATAATTTGGATTGGTATTAATTTTATGAAAAATACTGGTTTTAACAGGAGGATGTTTCACAAAAAAATCTCTCAAAATTTGTTCACCTTGTGCTTTTGAGTAGACATCTTCTTCATCAACTATGATCAGTTCGATCGTAGACGCAAAACTTTTGGCAATCTCTTTAGCGTTGCCAGCTTTAAAATACGAGGATAAATCATCAATAATATCAGCCTGGAAGGCTTTAGAACTATATAACGATGACAAACTAATAATGAATAAAAATAAGCTCCGGATCATTTCTGTATTTTATACAGAACCCTACAGCTAAAATTATGCCATTAGCATATCAAAAAAAGGATTTCTTAATTTGTATAAGCATCAATAAAGTTATATTTGCCATATAAACAAAACACTAAAACATGTTATGCATGAAAATGTTTTAACAGGTATCAATAAATTTTACAATAAAGATGGTAAACGATAAAAAACTCGCGCTGATAATCCTTGATGGTTGGGGCTACGGAAAACAAGACAATTCTGATGCTGCTTATGCTGCCAACACTCCTTTTTTCGATTCGTTATTACAAAAATACCCAAATTCTAAGCTTGAAGCGTCTGGTGAGGCAGTAGGTTTGCCAGCAGGACAAATGGGAAACTCAGAAGTTGGACATATGAACTTAGGTGCCGGCCGTGTGGTTTACCAGGAACTTGGAAGAATCAATAAATCGATTACCGACAGAGAATTACACCATAACCCCATTTTGCTGAGCGCATTCGATTATGCTAAACAAAACAATAAAGCTGTCCATTTTATAGGGCTGGTTTCAAACGGTGGTGTGCATGCCCACATCGAGCATTTAAAAGCTTTATGCGATGCAGCTAACGAAGCAAACGTACCCAATACTTATGTGCACGCATTTTTAGATGGCCGAGATACCGATCCAAATTCGGGATTAGGCTTTATTACCGATCTTCAAAATCATATTCAAAATACCAGTGCAAAATTAGCGACCATGGTTGGCCGTTACTATGCAATGGACCGCGATAACCGTTGGGAGCGCGTAAAGCAAGCTTATGATGTGATGGTAAATGGTGTTGGCGAAAAAACCCAGGATGCTTTGGCTGCGATCAAAAAGTCATATGCTGAAGGTATAACTGATGAATTTTTAAAACCGGTTGTATTAACACAGGATAATGGCGCTCCCGTTGCTACCATCCAGAATGATGACGTGGTAATCTGTTTCAATTTCCGTACTGATAGAGGCCGTGAAATTACCACTGCCCTAACACAGAAAGATTTCCCCGAGCAGCAAATGCATAAACTGCCTTTGTACTACGTTACCATGACTACTTATGATGAGAGTTTTGAAAAGGTAAATGTAATCTTTACTAAAGATGATTTAACCCAAACCATTGGTGAAGTGCTGGCCAATAATAATAAAAACCAGATCCGCATTGCCGAAACTGAAAAATACCCGCATGTGACTTTCTTCTTCTCTGGCGGTAGGGAAACCGAATTTACTAACGAGAAACGTCTTTTAATCCCTTCGCCAAAAGTAGCTACTTACGATCTTCAGCCTGAAATGAGTGCTGCTGGCATTACCGAAGCCATTACCAAAGAAATGGAAACCGGCTGGGCCGATTTTATCTGTTTAAACTTTGCCAATCCGGATATGGTAGGCCATACCGGTGTTTTTGAAGCGGTAATTAAAGCTGTTGAAACTGCTGATAAATGCGCTGAAGAAGTGGTAAAAAAAGGTTTAGAACACGGTTATTCGTTTATTCTTCTGGCCGATCACGGAAACTCAGAGTTTATGGTAAATGGTGATGGTTCTGCCAATACTGCGCACACCACTAACCTGGTTCCTTGTATTTTAATTGATAACGATTACAAAACCATTGCTGATGGTAAATTGGGCGACATTGCCCCTACTGTTTTAAAAATATTAGGTGTCGCCATTCCAGCAGAAATGACAGGAAACGTTTTAGTATAATGACTAAAAAACTGTATATCCTGGTATTTGCTTTAGCCTTGTTTTCCTGTAATCAGCGAAAAGAAGCTGAAGCAAATACTGATCTGACATATTTTGACATAAAAGGCTATTTCGGGAAAGAAATTTCGCGCATGCAGCAGTTAAACCCTGATGTGGACAAAACTGTAAGCATAAACGGAACTTCAGAAAACAAAAAATCAAAAATTAACGACTGGACTAAAGAATTGGCCATCTTTGTTAATGCTGACATCAATAAAACTTCATGGAAGGGAAGTTTTAAAACGGTTAAACAGAACGGAATTAATGTTTACACCTCTGACAGTAAAAAAATTCCGATCAAGAAAATTTCTGTAACAGAGAAAAATCAGCAAGTGGAAAAGGTGGAGATCATTATTGATAATAAAAACATTTTATATCAATCTCAGGATACTTTAACATATTATCCTGATAGTTTGTATGCCATCAAAAAACAGCAGAAAATAAGGTTTTTAAATGAAAAGAAATATTCAATTATTGGAAAATTGAAATAAAAAAAGGGATTTGAATATGTTCAGATCCCTTTTTCTTTTGTTGGCCGGTTATTATTTCAAGCTCGCAATCTGCGCTTTATCATAAGTAACCCAATCAATAATATCTTTCCTTAACGGCTGCAAAGTCAATACTTTTTGGAAATCGGCAATTGAATTATTGAATAATGCCACGCAAGCTGTTTTCTCTTCTTTTTTCTTGGCTTTAAACGATTTAAAAATTGCATAATCCTTGTAAGCTAAGCCACGGTTCTGAAACATCTGTGCATCTTCATCGCCATTAATCTCTATGGCTTTTGTAAAATCTTTGAGAGATGCCAGATAAAAGTTTTCGCGCATGGTATTTAACGATTCTTTAGGATCGTTGGCAATTTTTAACCGGGCAATTCCACGGTAATAATAAGCCGAAACCTCTGTTGGTTTAACGGTTAATAAACGGCTGTAAGTGGCAATACATTTCTCATATTCGCGGTTCTGAAAATATGAATATCCAAGCATCTGTAAAACCTGTGCATTATCAGGAGTTTTAAGATCGGCTTTTTCCAGTTGCGCAGCAGCGGTTTTATAGTCCCCTTTCATCATTGCCTGCATACTCCTTTCGTAATTGCTCTGTGCAAAACTAGCGGTAGATGAAAAAATAATAAGTCCTAAAATCGCCTTTTTAAAATAGTTCATGTATGAGTAATAAGTTTAACAAATCAAACGCCTATTAAATTATAGGAGAATTTTTTCGCAATATAATTCTATTCTGATAATTTAAAAGTTTTAATTTTCTTTCATTCAAAACCAAATGCGCCAAACATTAGCTTTAACGCTAAAATCCGCTTTATATGATATTGATGGAAATATTTATGTTACTCTGCCTTTTTAACATAAGATTAATACTATTTTCACTTTGGCACAAGAGTTGAATTTATTAACTTAATACAAAAATTAAACAAAGTGAATACGATTAAACTGCCAGTTTGTCGTTAGCGGAAAATGTGATAATGAGTAAACAAGATATATTTGATTTCCAGTCAGCAATGCCAATCATCAACGAAGATACCGAGTTTTTCCCTTTAATGTCTCAGCAGGACGAAGAGGAAATGAACAATGAGGAAACCCCTGATACATTGGCCATATTGCCTTTGCGAAACACCGTTTTATTTCCGGGCGTAGTGATTCCCATTACAGTTGGCCGGGATAAATCAATTAAATTAATTAAGGAAGCCTATAAGGGAAATAAAATTATCGGAGTGGTATCTCAAAAGGATGTTTCGATAGAAGACCCTACCTTTGAGCAACTTAACACCGTTGGTACCGTTGCAAACATTATTAAACTGTTGCAGATGCCTGACGGAAATACCACTGTAATTATACAGGGTAAACAACGTTTCAGCCTGATAGAAGAAGTACAGAACGAGCCTTATATTAAAGCCGTTGTTAAAAAGTTTGAAGAGCAGAAACATAAGGCAGATAAAGAGTTCAAAACATTGATCGCCTCTATCCGCGAGATGTCTGCACAGATTATCCAGCTTTCTCCGAATATCCCGAGCGAGGCCAGCATCGCGCTTAAAAATATAGAGAGCAATTCATTTTTGATCAATTTTATTTCGTCAAACATGAATGCCGAAATGGCCGATAAGCAAAAAATCCTCGAAATGGATAAATTGCAGGAAAGGGCACAAAAGGTAATGGAGCTTTTAATGGTAGAACTGCAGATGCTGGAACTGAGAAACCAGATCCAGTCTAAAGTGCGTACCGATCTGGATAAGCAACAACGTGATTATTTCTTAAATCAGCAGTTAAAAACCATCCAGGAAGAGCTGGGCGGTAATTCGGCCGATTTAGAGTTTGATGCTTTACAGGAAAAAGCCAAAAAGAAAAAATGGGCACAGACCGTTGCCGACCATTTTGACAAGGAATTAGATAAATTAGGCAGGATGAATCCTGCTGCTCCCGATTATTCGGTACAGTTAAATTACCTTGAACTGCTTCTTGATTTACCCTGGAGTGAGTTTACAAAGGATAATTTCGACCTGAAAAGAGCACAGCGCATCTTAGATAAGGATCACTTTGGTTTAGAAAAAGTAAAGCAGCGTATTATCGAGTACCTGGCCGTTCTTAAACTAAAGCGTAATATGAAAGCGCCGATTTTATGCCTGGTTGGCCCTCCGGGAGTGGGTAAAACCTCTTTGGGTAAATCAATTGCCAAAGCTTTAGGCCGTAAATATGTGCGGATGGCTTTGGGTGGTATCCGCGATGAAGCCGAAATCCGTGGTCACCGTAAAACCTATATTGGTGCAATGCCAGGCCGCATTATTTCTTCCATCAAAAAAGCTGGCGCAGATAACCCTGTTTTCGTTTTAGATGAGATTGATAAAGTAGGTACCGATCATCGTGGCGATCCGTCATCAGCTTTGCTCGAGGTTTTGGATCCTGAACAGAATAATGCTTTTTACGATCATTATGTAGAGGTGGATTACGATTTATCGAATATCCTGTTTATAGCCACCGCAAATTCTTTAAGTACCATACAACCTGCTTTGTTAGATCGTATGGAAATTATTGAAGTAAACGGATATACCATTGAAGAAAAAATAGAGATTGCCAAAAAATACCTGCTGCCAAAACAGAAAGAAAATCATGGTTTGCAGACGAAGGACATCAACCTCAAACCTGCGTTGATTGAGAAAGTGATCGAAGATTATACAAGAGAATCGGGTGTTCGTGGTTTAGAGAAAAAAATAGGTTCGCTGGTGCGTGGTGTAGCCACAAAAATTGCCATGGAAGAAACCTATGAAGCTAACCTAACCAATGATGATGTTGAGCGTATTTTAGGTGCACCGATTTTCGATAAAGATTTGTACGAAGGCAATGAAGTTGCCGGTGTGGTAACGGGTTTAGCCTGGACAAGTGTGGGTGGCGATATTTTATTCATCGAGTCGAGCTTAAGTCCTGGTAAAGGAAAACTGACCTTAACTGGTAACCTGGGCGATGTAATGAAAGAATCAGCAGTAATTGCTCTGGCTTATTTACGTGCCCATGCTGCAGAATTCGGCATCGATTATACTTTATTTGATAACTGGGATGTTCACGTTCACGTTCCGGCAGGTGCTACGCCAAAAGATGGCCCGTCGGCAGGTGTAACCATGCTAACGGCTTTAACTTCGGCATTTACACAGCGTAAAGTAAAGCAACATTTAGCCATGACAGGTGAGATTACCCTGCGTGGAAAAGTGCTTCCGGTGGGTGGTATCAAAGAAAAAATACTTGCGGCAAAAAGGGCAAATATCAAAGAAATTATCCTTTGCAAAAGCAACCGTAAAGATATTTTAGAGATCAAAGAAAGTTACATCAAAGATTTAACATTCCACTATGTAACCGAAATGAGCGAGGTAATTGAACTGGCTTTAACTAAAAACAAGGTTAAAAAACCGTTGGATTTGAGCATTAAAATTGCTCCGATTGTAAACTAATTGGTAAATCTTTTTGATTAACAGTCAAAAATCCAATTACAATAAATACTTTTATAGTCCCGGTAATCATCGGGACTTTTTTTATGAAATCAATTTTATCCACTATAGTTTTTTGTCTGGTTGTTTCAACCGGTTTTGCTCAATCTTTTAAAAACGAATTTGGTTTTAAAACTGAAAACGATGCTTATCTGGCTACTTTAAACGACCGTTACTACACCAACGGCTTATTTATTTATTATCGCAGGGCACTAAATACCGAAAAGCTTTCTGATAAAATAGAAAAAAAGACTTTCGAAATTTCTGCCGGACAGAAAATGTACACGCCTTACTGGGGGCAGGTACCCAACAAAGAAGACCAGGACAGGCCTTTTGCGGGATATTTATATGCTGGTGGCGCCTATTCGGTTTTCTATAAAAACGAAAGTGTGTTAAAAACCAGTGTAGAGGTAGGTACGGTTGGCCCTAACTCGCTTGCCCAGGATGCGCAGCGTTTTCTCCATAAAACCGTTGGTTTCTACACTCCGGCAGGCTGGGACTATCAGATTAAAAACGAACTAGCTGTAAATTTCGCCGCAAATTATAGCAAATTACTTTTCAGGCCCGAAGATCCTGTTTTTGATATCAGCGGACAGGGTTATGCCAATTTAGGTACCACTTTTTCTGGTTTGGGTGCGTCTGCACTTATTAGGATTGGCAAATTAAATCAATTGTTTAACAGTGCTTACCATAATGCAGTAATCGGGAATTCGAAAACTAAAAGCCTGAACAATTCGGAATTTTTCTTTTATGTAAAACCGCAGCTTAATTTTGTGGCTTATGATGCTACGATACAGGGAAGTTTGTTTAACAACAATAGTCCGGTTACGTTTGGGGTAAAACCTATTGTTTTTGAGCAACAATTTGGTGTAAATTATAGTTCGAGAAGATTTACTGCTGATTTTAACGTGATTTTTAAAACAAAAGAGGTAAAAAGTGTTGCCAAAGCACAGAATTACGGTGGTTTGAGCTTGTATTATAGGTTTGGGAAGAGTTAATTGGTTAACTGTTTAAATTGGTTAATCGGTTAATTGAGGAATTAACTGGTAACTGCCAACTGTGAACTGGTAAAGGTTAATTGGTTAACTGTTTAATCGGTTAATTGAGGCATTAACTGAAAACCGAAAACTGCCAACTGTAAACTGGTAAAGGTTTATTGAAAATGAAAAAAATAAATTTACTGTATGAAAAAAGTAATTGTTTTTGCCATTTTACTCGTTATTGCTGCTGCAGCTATTTACAATCTGTATCCTGAAAAAAAACTTCCTGGTAATACCGAAATTGATTATATCGTTGTAAAAAAATCCAACCGGAAGTTGCTGGCTTATTCAAAGCAAAAACTAATCAAAACGTATGAGATTTCTTTAGGCGACCATCCTACCGGACATAAAGTATTTGAAGGCGACGAAAAAACGCCTGAAGGTATTTATACCATTAATGCTAAAAATCCGAACAGTGGCTATCACAAAAACCTGGGGGTATCTTATCCGAATGCAAAAGATATAGCCACGGCCAAATTACTAGGCAAGGATCCGGGTGGCGACAAAATACATGGAATCAGAAACCATATAGGTTTTATTGGTAAATTTCAAAGGCTTTTCGACTGGACCAACGGCTGTATGGCTTTAACCAATACAGAAATAGATGAATTGTTTACTGCTGTAAAAATCGGAACCAAAATTGAGATCAGGCCTTAAATTCTATTTTGAATTTGAGAAGTAGAAATTATACAAAAAGGGCGATTAAATCGCCCCTTTATTTTTACTAATTTTTAAGTTTTACTGTTTTTGACGCATAATACTGATCGAGGTAAGCTTTCACTTCAGCTTTTTTAACTGCATCATCAATAAAGTTATATAGCGGAATCAAACCATCATCGGTAGCGCCTATAAAAGTCGCTTTATCTTCAGTTGTGGAAGCTACCCAATTGTTAATGTTCAAAATTAACCTGTTATTTATCGTTTCGGTTTTTAGTTTACTGATATCGCCACCGGTTGAACTGTAATAAATCTGAGCTGAAGTATTATCATTTAAATCGCGGAGGTTAGGCTCATCCAGGTAGCCGGTAGGCAAACCAAATGTTCTTTTTAGTGTATAACGCAATCCTTCCATAATAATATTCCCCCTTCTTCCATTCTGAGGCGCTTCTGCCTGATAAACAACATCGAATTTAGAGCCTATTTTTATTTCCGCCAGTACATGTGTTCCATATTTATTAATAAGTTCCTGCGTGCTTAATAAAGTAATATCCCTTTTAAAATCAGCTGTTAAATAATTATTCACACGCAATTGTTCATCAAAATTATATCTCTTCCATATCATATAGTAAGAATAATACCCGTAGACATATTTTTTATCCGTAATATCAGTGCCCGGAAATTTATCGATCGTGTTTCCAAAAAGCTTTAAGCCCTTGGTTGCATCGTATGAATTAGAAAGTTTTGTTGCCAGATCTACCGCACTTTCAGCCTGAGTGGTGGTCCACGAACTTTGAGTTCCCCCCGCTAGGTTAACCCTGTATTTACCGCTGGCATCATAAGCAGGAATGTCAACTACACCAGCTCTTACAGAAACAGCATCATCGAATTTATCCGTAACATCATATCCATTGCCTAAAAAACTATATTTTACGGATGGCCGGTATAAAGGCTGTGTTTCTTGTGTGGCTCCTTTAACAGTAAAAGCAATATCAGGCGATAATTTTTCTTCGGGAACCGGATTTGGAATTTCTTCTGAGTTTTTCTTGCAGGCAGCAAGTGTGGCCATAAGGGCCAGCGCTAAAATAGTTTTTTTCATTTGGTTTAATTATTTGTGTGTGTGCCAGCACCGTCAATTTTTATGCCATTGACACGCACAAATTTTAAACTTTGATAAGCTTTCTCAAAACACTTAAGAGAACAACTAAATAAATAGTAGAAAATTATGTTTAAGCCATTAAAATTCAGTCATTTTCCTGTTTTTCTTCTTTTCGGAGGTAGAGGCTTTATTTTTTAATCTTTTTTCGATAACCGCTTTGGGAATTTTAGTCGGTTTTCTTTTTTTTTGTACAATAAGCGATCGTTTTAACAAATCGATCAGTTTTACAATGGTTTTCTCTTTGTTAAGCAGCTGACTTCTATCTTCCTGCGACACGATGTGCAAAAGTCCTTCAGCATCTAAACGACGCTGAAGTTTTTCTTTCAAAAGTGCTTTTTCTTCCTCACTAAAATGTTCAAAAGCATCAATACTGAAAATAAGCTCTACCTTACTCGAAACTTTATTTACATTTTGTCCACCTTTACCCCCACTTCTGGAAGTTTTGAAAGTAACAGACCGTAAAATTTCTTCTCTTGCAGGCAACATGCTGCAAAAGTAAGAATTTGCGAATAAAAATAGCTTATTCTCCTTCTTTGGTTTCGCTTACCTTAGTGCGTAAACCCACAATATCTTTATCCAACTGGTAAATTCCGCCCCTGTCGCTGCCCACCAACTGTAGTTTTTCCAACATGGTTTTTGCCATTTTTTCTTCTTCCAGTTGTTCATCTAAATACCATTGCAAAAATTTAAAGGTGAGGTAATCTTTTTCGTTAAGCGAAAGTTCTACCAGGTCGTTAATGCTTTTCGATACCAGCAATTCGTTATCAAGAAAATCCTGGAAAACCTCTATAACCTGTCCGAATGTATTTTTTGGCATATCCAGGGCGGTTATAATGGCATGTCCGTCGCGGTCGTTAATGTAGTGGATCAACTTTAACATGTGGTGACGTTCTTCGTCGCTTTGGCGGTAGAAAAACTCGGTATATCCTTCCAGGCCTGGTTGAGTTTCTAACCACGAGGCAATCCCCAAATATACTTGCGATGATTCGGCTTCCAGCTTAACCTGGTTATTCAGAGCCGCCAGCATTTTTTCAGATAACAACATAATAGTGTATTTAATTTTACTATAAACACAATCAGCAAATCAATGTTTTAGCATGAGCTTGTTTAGAATCTATCTTTATATCCTCAAAAAATTCAGCATTCTCTTTCTATTTTTTACCTTTGCGCTACGATGAAGAAAAACCTGGTAATAGCAATAGATGGCTATTCATCTTGCGGAAAAAGTACGTTAGCGAAAGCGCTGGCTAAAAAATTAGGTTTTATTTATGTAGATAGCGGAGCGATGTACCGTGCCGTTACGCTATATTTTTTAAGGAATAATATTGATGTATCTGATGATGCTAAAGTTGTTGACGCGCTACAGCATATCGAACTGAATTTCCACTCCCGCGATTACGAATCGCACATTACCCTTAATGGTGAAGAAATTTCTGACGAGATCCGTTTGATGCCCGTTTCTGAAAATGTAAGCGAAGTTTCGGCGCATAAAATTGTGCGTCATGAAATGGTAAAACAACAGCAGCGTATGGGTAAATCGAAAAACATCGTGATGGATGGCCGCGATATTGGTACCACCGTTTTTCCTGATGCACCGGTAAAGTTCTTTATGACGGCTGATCCAAAAATCAGGGCCGAACGCAGGTTTAAGGAACTGGAAAGTAAAGGTAACAACGAAACGACACTGGAAGAGGTTTTCGAAAATCTGGCACACCGTGATTATGCTGATACTACCAGAAAAGAAAGTCCGCTGGTGAGGGCCGATGATGCCATTATTTTAGACAATACCGACCTGACACAAGAAGAACAACTGGACTTTGCGTTGGAGAAGGTAAATCCTTTTTTGGTTCATTAGCGGATGTTTCATTAGTTCACTTGTCATTAGTCATTCATTTATTAGTCATTCATTTATTGGTCATTCGTTTATTGGTCATTGGTTTATTGGGTTAACTGGTTAATTGTTTAAACTGGTGAACTGAAACCTGAGCTATGGGCCACCAGACTTAACTACCAACCCTTCGACTCCGCTCAGGGTGACATACCGAAGGAACAACCAGTTGTTTATTTTAGTTAGGATCGCCTCGGCTATCAACCATAAACTATCCCACCTATTGAATCATTGACTTCAGAAAAAATTTCATATTTTTAGCACCTAACCCAAATGTTGCTATGAAATTAAAATCAATTTACCTTACCGTATTATTTCTATCCCTCATTATGTTAAATGCCAATGCCCAAAAAGGCTGGATCAATCTGTTTAACGGGAAAGATTTAAAAGATTGGAACATCAAAATTGCCAAACACGATTATAAAGAAAATTATGCCAATACTTTCCGTGTAGAAAACGGGGTAATGAAAGTAAGTTATGATGGTTACCAGGAATTTGACCAGCAATACGGACATATTTTCTATAAAAAACCTTTTTCAGCCTATCTTTTAAAAGTAACCTATCGTTTTGTTGGTGAGCAGGCTAAAGGTGGCGAAGGCTGGGCAACCCGGAACAGCGGCGCCATGCTGCACTGCCAGGATCCGGCCACGATGTTAAAAAACCAGGATTTTCCCATCTCTATTGAAGGACAAATTTTGGGTGGCGATGGCGAACACGAGCGCCATACCAGTAATGTTTGTACCCCGGGAACCTTAATTAATTATAATGGTAAATTATTTACCCCACACTGCCTGGATTCTAAATCTAAGACCTATGCAGGCGACCAATGGGTAACAGCAGAGTTTTTAGTGCTGGGCGATTCGGTTGTAAAACACATCATTGAAGGCGAGGTTGTTCTGGAATATACCAAACCTCAAATTGGTGGCGGCAACGTTTCCAACTTTGATCCGAAAGTTAAAATAGACGGCAAACCGCTAAAATCTGGTTATATTTCTTTGCAAAGCGAAAGTCACCCGATAGAATTTAAAACGGTGCAACTGTATGATTTAGAAGCTTATATGAAAGACAAAGCAAAATTGGATAAAGTACTCGCCAAAATATTAAAAGAGTAAACTATATCGGCACTCATTTGTTAAATGATGATGTAAAAGCCTTACACTTAAATTTATATAATGCTCCACATCCCGCTGTTTAAACGCTTTGCTTTATTATTTTTTCTATTTATTGCCAATATTGCATTTGCACAAAAAGCCTATCAGGTAAAAGATATCCCAGATCCGAAAAACAATGGCGGAGGTTATGTTAGTGATCCTGATGGCATTTTAGGAATCGACGCGGTTTCGCACCTTAACAGTACCATTGCAGATTTCGAAAGAAAAACCAATGTGCAGGTGGCAGTGGTGGTGGTTAACGATTTCGACCATGACAAGGAAGACTTCGATTTTGCTTATGAATTGTTTAACACCTGGGGAATAGGTTCTAAAACCAGTAATAATGGCCTGCTATTATTTATTTCGAAGGAGCGCCGCAAATACCGCTTTATTACAGGTACAGGCGCTGAAGGTGTTTTACCCGATGTAAAGCTAAAGCACATTGCCGAACAACAGCTTTTACCGGCTTTCAGAGAAAATGATTTTGCAACTGGTATTACCAATGCCATAAATGCCATTGGCGAGGTGATTTTAAAACCTGAGAATAAATCGGAGCTCAACCAGTTTTTCACCCAGCACGATAGCAGTAATCATTTAGAAAATTTCTGGCTGCCAACCGGGGTAATCTGCCTGCTTTTCTGGGGAGTATTTAAAATTGTAAACCGGCAGGCTAAAAACACGATCAAAACATCAAAGGCAGATAATAATAAATATGATAAAATTGGTAAAGGTTGTGCATTGGCGATGATGATCACCTTTGTAACATGCTTTATCTTCTTCTTTTTTGGTGGCTTCCAGCTAATTGAAAAAATAAGCTTAAAACATGTACCGGTTATTTTATATGTTGTGTTGGCGCTTGCACTATTCGGCAGGTACCTTTTCCACATTTCGGCATTGCGAAAAATGCACAATGACGATAAAAACTTCTTTAATTCCGTAAGTAATTTTAACAAAAAGAATTTCTGGCTGATCATCTTTTCTCCGCTGGTTCTAATCACCATCATAATCTATTTATTTAAAAAGGTTAAAAACATCAGCCGCTTTAAGCCAGCGCTGGATAGTAAGGGTAAAGAAATGATGCGTGTAGACAGGGACATCAATATTGAAGGCGAACCTTTTTTAACCAGGGGCCAGCGTAAAGAAGAGATGGTAAAAGCTTACGATTACGACATCTGGGAGAGTACCGATCATAAAGAGCACCTGATTAAGCCTTGGCCAGCCGAAGCCTACAACAGCTATACCGAATGCCCTGCATGCTATTTCAGAACATATAAATTGAATAAACGTGTTACCACACGCGAGGCTACTTATAGCCACGATGGACAAGCGAAGCTGATAAATGAATGTAGTTTTTGCAAAAAAACAGAATTTATAAAATGGATTACACTGGCCATGCTGGTCGAATCCGGTTCATCATCCTCTTCTTCGGGCAGTAGCAGCAGCTCTTCATCTTCATCAGGCAGTAGCTGGGGTGGTGGCAGCAGCAGCGGAGGTGGTACGGGCGGAAGCTGGTAGTCTTAACTAAAATTAAATGACCAGAAAAAATATTTTGATTACAATAGCCATACTCCTTGTTCTGCTCGTTATCTACCTGGCGAAGTTTACGGCTATTCATATAGCGCTGTCTAATCTATCATTCCCAAGCCGGCTTAAACATTACCCCTATTTAAATGAGGGCGCCCAATCGGAAAATTTTGAGGTGGATTATCTTTTCTACGATCCGGCAAATATAGATTACGACACCAAAACAGGTGGTTTTATTGTTACCACAGCACATGTAAACCAGGCTTTTGAAGTGTACCATAAACTCGATGCAAAGGGAAATTCGACAGATTCACTGGTTAATGATACCAGCGCCATCCACACTTTTCATAACGAAGGTGTTGTTTTTGGCGAAGATTATTTTATCGATTGGTGTACATCAGGCAATAAAAACAGACAACCTTTTGTTGATTTTTTGAACCATGATTTTAAAATGGACGAAAAGGCCTGGGCGGAAATTTTTGAAACCCATTACAAAAATGCATCGGCAGTAACTTATAAACCATCAAAAGACTGGCATTCTTTAACTTTTTATTTTAAAACGGAGAAAGGCTGGCTGGCCATGAATAGCCTTAAAGATGATGAGCGGATTTTTCAGGATGTGGGTTCGGAAAATGAGCTTGATTTTAAGGGGTATCCGCTTAAGGGAAACAGATTTATTGCTTTAAAAAGCAGTATTACCGGAAAATATCCATTGCTGAGTTATAAAAACCGTAGCGATATCGAAAACCAGTCTTATAACTGGAAAGATTCTAAAAACCCCGTCAACTTAAAATATTTCAAAAAGGAAAACCTGCAGGGCCGGGCGCCATATACCGGACTGCCTCAAACCTGGGGTGGCGATGCTTATTTAACATTGAAACATAAAAATCAACTGATCAGGTTTAAAGAAATTGCGGTTAAAGATGTTGGATTTGCTGAGCCACAAATTAACCTCGATTTATACCAGGTACCAAAAGCATTTGAAAATAAATCGGATGTTGCTTTTATTATCCTTTCTTACGGAACAAACATTGGCGACCGTGGCGGAAACGGACTTTATGTGATTAAAAGGAAATAATAATCAGTCCTTTTTAGTACCTGATCTGGTATCGGATAAAATTTGTGAAGAAATCTTTTCCAATCTTCTGGAACCATTACTAAAAGAATTTCTATTTTTGGCATAATAATGGCTCGTTATGCATCTTAATTTGATGCCTTTTATGCAGTTAACGCTCTGTTAAAGCATCTACCAAAAATAACAACATGACTAGAATCTTATTCCTCTTTTTTGCCTTCATTATCTTTTCTACCAGCGTAAATGCGCAAGATATGTACCGTGTTACCGCCGATAAATTACGTGTTAGGGAAGCCAAAAATGCCAATAGTAAAATCGTAGGATTTATCCCGAAAAATGAAAATGTAGCTGTATTAGATGCTAGTGATGCTAAATTTTATAAAGTAAAATTAAAAAACGGCGAAGGTTGGGCCAGTAAAGATTTCCTGGAAAAAATTGCTCCGGCAACTAAACCAGCCACTACACAACCAAACACGGCACAGCCAACCACAACGCCGGCAGCTACAAGCAATGATATGTACCGTACCACAACCGACGACTTAAGGGTGAGGGAAAAAGCAGATCCGAATAGCAAAATAGTTGGACACTTGCCTAAAAATGAAAATGTTGCTGTTATCGATTCATCAAATACAAGCTTCTATAAAATTAAAGTAACCAATGGCGAAGGTTGGGTAAGTAAAGAGTTTTTAGTCAGGATTTCCCCAGTAAATAAACCTGTAGATAAAGCAACAGTTGCTGCATCGGTGCCTTTAGAAACCAGGAGTTATACCAACATTATCTTTTTTGCTGTTGTTGCCTTAATACTGATTACCATATTATATTTTTCGATCAAATATGCGAGTGGAAATAAATTTTTAATTGGTTTTGCGGTTATTGTAATCCTCGTGATCGGTTATTTCTGTTACATTACCTTTATACAGGAAAAAATAGTTTCGGGCACTTTTGCAAGCACTGAAGACATACAATACAAAACCTTCAATTTTAAATCGAAAGATTCGGTAACGGTTGCCGATGCCTATAAAGATTCGATTTTTACCTCTAAGTATGTAATTGATGGCGATATGATTAAATTGTATGATCAGCAAAATACCATTATGTTGCTGATCAGAGATGACCATACCTTAATTGGCGAAGGCTTTACGAGGGGAACGTTTACGAAAAAATAATCCAAGAATCACCAAACGTTCCTATGGAACGAAAAAAAATTGTCATTTTTTTCTACCCGTGATCCGTCCCGATGGGACGAATGATAAACGAATGCAGTGAATTTTAAATCTAGCCTTCCATTCAAACAAATTATAAACAATTGTGATAAACTTCAACCTAGCACGTCCCATCGGGACGCCTCCTAGGTAGCAAATAACATTTTGTTATTTGCGTAACGTTCCTAAGGAACGTTTGGTGTTTTTTTACACAATCCTTTGTTTCTAAACCCGATAGAGCGGAATAGCCCGCATCCCGATTTTTTCATCGGGAGAGGACTATAAGCGATAGCGGGGCTGCTGTTTAAGAAGAAATACTGCACGCTCATTTTCAAATCATTAGATTAAAAATCATTATATTATGCTTTCACATTCTAAAAGCATAACAGGCAAAATCAAATAACCACCCCTCCTTTCAGGCACCCTCCGAAGGAATCGGAGCAGGCCCTCCATGGGAGGGGAATTATAAAACGCTAAAAATCAGCAACATTTATTAAAAAAATCTTTTCTATTAATTAAAATATTTTTACCTTTGCAGTCCCTAAATAGGGAAAAAAGGAGATAATTAATTAATGGCTAAAAAACAAGTAGCAGAAAAAGAATTAGCAGCAAAAACAGCTGAACTTCAGGGAGAAGGCGGACGCCTTACTGAAAAAGAAACGATTGAATCAGAAGCTGATTCAGTTTCGATCGAATCGATCAAATCATCATTAGCAACACCAACCGAAGATTTCGACTGGGATGCAGATGAAAAAGTTTTCGGTAATTACAATGATGCAGACCGTAAAAAGTTTGAAGATATGTATGCCGGAACATTCAACCAGATCACTAAAGGTGAGATCATCAGCGGTATTGTTGTTTCAATCAACAACAAAGATGTAGTATTAAACGTAGGTTTCAAATCAGACGGTTTAGTTTCTACTTCAGAATTCCGTGATACACCCGATCTAAAAATCGGCGATTCAGTTGACGTTTTCGTTGAAGCACCAGAAGATGCTAACGGTCAATTGATCCTTTCCCGCAAAAGAGCAAAAACCCAAAGATCATGGGAAGCGATTAACGAGGCTCTTGAAAATGATAGAATCATCAACGGTTTCGTTAAGAGCCGTACTAAAGGTGGTTTAATTGTTGATATCATGGGCGTTGAAGCTTTCTTACCAGGATCTCAAATTGATATTAAACCTATCCGCGATTACGATGTGTACGTGGGTAAAACAATGGAATTTAAAGTTGTTAAAATTAACCATGAGTTTAAAAACGTTGTAGTTTCTCATAAAGTGTTAATTGAAGACGATTTAGAAAGCCAAAAAGTAGAGATCGTTTCTAAATTAGAAAAAGGTCAGGTATTGGAAGGTACTGTTAAAAACATTACTGATTTCGGTGTGTTCATCGATTTAGGTGGTGTTGACGGTCTACTTCACATTACCGATATTTCTTGGGGCCGCATAGAGCATCCGAAAGAAGTATTATCATTAGATGAAAAAATCAACGTAGTTGTTTTAGATTTCGATGATGAGAAAAAACGTATCGCTTTAGGCTTAAAACAATTAACTCCACACCCATGGGAGAATTTAAGCACTGACATTCAGGTTGGTTCTAAAGTAAAAGGAAAAATCGTAACTGTTGCAGATTACGGTGCTTTCTTAGAAATCATCCCTGGTGTTGAAGGCTTAATCCACGTTTCTGAAATGAGCTGGTCACAAAACTTAAGAAACCCACAAGAGTTCTTAAAAGTTGGTGATGAGATCGAAGCTGAAGTTTTAACTTTAGACAGAGACGAGCGCAAAATGAGCTTAGGTATTAAACAATTATCTAACGATCCATGGCAAGAAGTTGCTGCTAAATTCCCTGTTGGAAGCAAGCACCAGGCAACTGTTAAAAACATGACTAACTTCGGTGTATTTGTTGAAATCGAAGAAGGTATTGATGGTTTAATCCACATCTCTGACTTATCATGGTCTAAAAAAGTAAACCACCCTAACGAATTCACTAAAGTTGGTGATGTATTAGACGTTGTTGTTTTAGAATTAGACGTTGATAACCGTAAATTAAGCTTAGGTCACAAACAATTAGAAGAAAACCCTTGGGATACTTTCGAAACGATCTTCACTTTAGATTCGGTTCACCAGGGTACTGTTGTTAAAGTGACTGATAAAGGTGCTGTTATTGCTTTACCTTATGGTGTAGAAGGTTTCGTACCAACTAAACACATGGTTAAAGAAGACGGTACTTCAGTTAAAGCTGAAGAAACCAATGACTTCAAAATCATTGAATTCAACAAAGAAGCAAAACGTATCGTAGTGTCTCACGCCCGTATCTGGGAAGAGGTTAAAGCTGAAGCTGTAGCAGAAGAAAGAAATGCTAAGAAAAAAGAAGCTAAAGCTGCTGTAACTGCGGTTAAAAAAGTTAAAGATTCTGTAGAGAAATCTACTTTAGGAGATTTAGACGTATTGGCTCAATTGAAATCGCAATTAGAAGGCGAAGAAAGCAAAGCTAAAAAAGGCTAGTTCTTTTTAACTGAATAATTTAATCCCGATAGCGAAAGTTATCGGGATTTTTTTTGCTTTTTTTTGCCACGGAAACATGGATTTCTTTGATGGATCGTTAATTGTGGGCAGGCTTTCTCAGCCGACAGCCTGCCCCGATTTTTGGGGAAACAATCTCATTTTCATTCACCATATAGGAAATGTAAGAACATTGAAGAAATTTGCAACATGAGCTTATATTTTCTTAAATGTCTTATATGGTTCCATATTTGAAAACGAACGCAATCCTATATCGGTAATTCCTGTCCCGCTTTCCGCTTTATTCCGTTACACTTCTTGCCCGCTCCCATCGGGTTTATGTAACATCTGTAATTCGCTCTACCAAACCTTTTCCGTTCATCCGTATAGAATGATTACTTTTGAAAACGAAATCACAGATTATGAAAAACCTGATCATCTTATTTTTCCTTTCGGCATTTAGCTTTAATCTTTATGCTCAGGAAATAAATATTATCCCGCAGCCGGTACAATTAAGACCAGGACTTTACCCAACCGATAAATTTAAAATTGATAATCAGACTATTATTTTCATATCAGATAATAAAGCGATGAATTCTGCTACATTTTTAGCAGAATATTTATTTAAACATTACAAACTCAATCTTAAAATAAGTAATACTGCAGGAGACGGAAATAAAAACAGTATTAAACTTGTATTATCAGACCAATTGTATCAAAACCCAAACAAATATTTTGTATCAGTACTTTCCACAACTTTAAATGCAGGAGCATCTTCAGAACAGGGCTTATTTTATGCAGTTCAAAGCATTATCCAACTTTTACCTGTAACAACAACTGTGAATGAACTCTTCATCCCATCTGTTGATATTATAGACTATCCCCGTTTCGATTACCGTGGCATGCACCTCGATGTGAGCCGCCATTTTTTTGATGTGGCCTTCGTAAAACAGTACATCGATTATTTAGCATTACATAAAATGAATTATTTCCACTGGCATTTAACCGACGATCATGGCTGGAGGATCGAAATCAAAAAATACCCAAAACTAACTGAAATCGGTGCATGGCGCAACGGAAGCATTATCGGCTTATGGCCGGGACAAGGAAATGAAAACATTAAATATCAGGTTTTACCAACAGAAGTAAAAATTACACCAAAAGATGCTGTACTTAAAACCGATGGCATTAAACATGGCGGTTATTATACCCAGAAGCAGATAAAGGATGTAATTGATTATGCAGCCAAACGTTACATCACCATTATCCCTGAAATTGAAATGCCTGCACACAGCATGGCTTTATTGGCCGCATACCCGGAGCTGGGTACCGAACCCAATAAAAAGTATGAAGTTGCCCAAACCTGGGGAATGATGAATAAATACAATAATGTACTGCAAGCTTCTGATACTACTTTTAAATTTTTGGAAAACGTACTAACTGAGGTAATGGACTTATTTCCTTCGCCATACATCCACATTGGTGGTGATGAAGCTTCGAAAGTTTGGTGGAAGCAATCTGCTGTTTCACAAAATATTATGAAAGCCAATGGTCTAAAAAACGAAAGCGAACTACAAAGCTATTTTATCCGCAGAATGGAAAAATTTGTAAACAGTAAAGGCAAAACCATTATTGGCTGGAACGAAATTTTGCAGGGCGGATTGGCACCAAATGCGGTGGTAATGAGCTGGCAGGGCGAAAAAGGTGGTATTGAAGCCGCTAAACAACAGCACAAAGTAATTATGACACCAGAAATTAAAATGTACTTTAACCATGCACAGTTCGCGAAAGAAGATAGCTTAACGGCCAATAAATTTTCGCCACTAATTGAGGTTTATAACTACGAACCTGTACCTGCCGAATTAACTGCCGAGCAGGCAAAGTACATATGGGGCGGTCAGGGTTGCCTTTGGAGCGAATACATCACCAATCCGGCTAAAGTACAGTACCAGCTTTTCCCCAGACTGGATGCCTTGAGCGAAATTTTATGGAGCCCCAAAGAAAAACGCAATTATCCTGATTTCCGGAAAAGACTTAAAGCACAATTTAAACGGTACGATTTAATGGGAATTACTTATTCGAAAAGGTATTTAGAAAACTAATGTATGAGCTGTTGCATATAATAAGTGGCATCCGCCAGCCATTAGGACTTTAATTATTACCGTCATGAAGATTCTTCACTAATTAAAAATAAATGCAATCTTTGCGTTTAAAACAAAATCATGCGTAAACTACTTGCCGTACTTTCTACCATCATTACCATATTTGCCATTAAAGAAGCGGTATATGTTTTTATTTCTACCGAGCCGGATATGGTTAAGCAAAAACCTATCCTGATTATAATTGCACTAAGTATTTGTATTCCTTTAATTTTGCTCTCGCTATGGTTATGGTCGCCGCGTAAAAAGAATAACGACCTGCAAAAATAAACTCCTATTTTCTCTTGATTGCCAGAGTAGAATGATAAGCTTAAAGCAGAAAGACCAGAGGTGAAGGCAAAAGACTAAAGGTGCATGGGTTATTTTAACTCTGATGTGAATATTCTATTTGGTCCCTGTTCTTTTATCTTTCAGTTTTATCCTTTCTGCTCTTCAAAAAATTTATTTTACGCATTACGTTTTGATAAAGAACAATTTAACAATGAAACCTTAAAACAATCTACATTCAACTTTACAACCTTAAAACATTTTTATATATTTGCCCAATCCTTCTTCAATGCAAAAGAAAACACTTCTTGACGGACAAAAAATTCAGATTACAATTAAGAGGCTTTGCCATCAATTAATTGAAAACCACGACGATTTCGCGAATACCGTTTTAATTGGCATCCAGCCGAGGGGTATTTTTTTGGCAGACCGCATCCACCAGGAACTTCAGATCATTCTAAAAAACAAGAAAATATTAAAAGGAAATCTTGATATTACTTTCTTTAGAGATGATTTTAGGCGTAAAGATGGTTTGGTTACCGCCAGCAGCAACTCGATCGATTTTATTATCGAAGGCAAAAAAGTAATCTTAATTGATGATGTACTCTGGACAGGCAGAACCATAAGGGCAGCACTTGATGCCCTGCTTGCATATGGCCGACCAGAGAAAGTAGAACTTTTGGTTTTGATAGACCGCAGGTTTAGCAGGCATTTACCTATCGAACCCGATTACATTGGGCATCAGGTAGATAGCTTAAACTCGCAGCAGGTAAAAGTAACCTGGGCAAGTGAAGGAAGTGAAGATAAAGTGATTTTAATATCCGAAAATAATAAATAAAAATGGCAGCAGAAAAACTATCAACCCGACATCTTTTAGGCATTAAAGATATTAACCGGAATGATATCGAATTGATTTTCGAAACTGCAGATAATTTTAAGGAAGTGATTAACCGGCCGATTAAAAAGGTCCCTTCGCTCCGCGACATTACCATCGCCAATATTTTCTTCGAAAACTCTACCCGTACCAAACTTTCATTCGAACTGGCTGAAAAAAGGCTTTCGGCAGATGTGGTTAATTTTGCGGCTTCATCTTCGTCGGTAAGCAAGGGCGAAACGCTTATTGATACGGTAAATAACATTTTATCAATGAAAGTTGATATGGTGGTAATGCGTCACCCTTATGCCGGTGCGGGTCAGTTTTTAAGCAAACACGTAAAAGCACAGATAGTAAATGCCGGCGACGGTGCGCACGAACACCCTACCCAGGCTTTGCTCGATGCTTTCTCGATCCGCCAGAAACTGGGCGATGTGGCAGGTAAAAAAGTGGTGATTGTTGGCGATATCCTACACTCGCGTGTAGCCATCTCGAACATCCTTTGCCTGCAACGTTTAGGCGCAGAGGTTATGGTTTGCGGGCCCACCACGTTAATCCCAAAACACATACATCAACTTGGAGTAAAGGTTGAACACAATCTTATTAAAGCCCTGAACTGGTGCGATGTAGCCAACATGCTGCGTATCCAGCTGGAGCGGCAGGACATAAAATATTTCCCATCTTTAAGGGAATACGCCATGATGTATGGCTTAAATAAACAGATCTTAGATAACCTTGATAAAGAAATCATCGTGATGCACCCGGGCCCGATTAACCGCGGTGTAGAGATTACCAGCGATGTAGCCGACAGCAAACAATCTATCATTTTAGAACAGGTTGAAAACGGTGTGGCGGTAAGGATGGCAGTGCTATATCTGTTGGCGAGCCAGGGGTAGTTAGGCTCAATAGTTCATTGGTCAATGGTTTATTAGTTCATGGTTGATAGCCTAGTCGTGAGTTCCAGTTAAATGATTCATAGTTTAGTTCATTTGTCATTGGTTCATTAGTACAGGATGCATAGATTAGTACAGCCCATTGATAATTGCTTATTGGTGATTGATTATTATTCATTACAATTAACCAAACTCTCCTATTTGGTTTACCAGATATAATCTACCATTGAACTAATGACAACTGAACCAATGAACTTCATCATTTTTCCACATTCGCTCCACCCCTGATACCAAACCCAAAATCCTGTCGTTAATTGGTGTTATTAACAGATGTTAATTACTTATGTTGATAAGCTCTGATACTATCTTTAATTTAGTACCAACCATATTTGAAACCAATGCAGAAAAAATACTTACTAATTCCGCTACTTTTAGCTGGAAGTTTTAGCACTTATGCCCAAGTTAGCGCAGTGCAAAACCTCAATAAAAACTATCAAACGGGCTTAGAATTATTAGACAAAGAGAAATACACTGCAGCTGCACAACAGTTTAAACTTGTTGAGCTGCAACGTTATAAACCTTCTACCCAGACAGAAAGCAATGCCGAACTCTCGTTACTTAAAGAGAATGCAAAATTTTATGCAGCCGTTTGTGCTTTAGAGCTGACCAACAGCGATGCTGAAAGTTTATTTCAGTCATTTATCCGCGATTATCCGCTAAACCCGAACACCAAACTGGCTTATTTCTATGTTGGAAAAACTTATTTCAACCAGAAAAACTACAAAAAAGCATTAGAATGGTTCGAAAAAACCGATCCTTCTACCCTTTCGGGTAAACAAAGGAATGAGTACCAGTTTAAACAGGGTTATGCCTATTTTGAATTAAAAGATTACGAAAAAGCAGAGCCTTTATTCGAAAAAGTTAAAAAAGAAGAAGGCGATTTTCAGGAAAGTGCCACTTATTATTTTGCCTACATCAACTACTTAAACAAAGAGTATAAAACGGCATTGGCCAACTTCGAAAAGTTAAAGGGCTCTCCTACCTACGAGGCCAGTTATCCGTATTACATCACTTCGATGTACTATTTAGATGAGCGTTATGATGATGTAATCAGCTATGCTTTGCCTGCCATGCAAAAAACCAAACAACAGTTCGAACCCGAAATGTTGAGCCTGGTGGCGGCATCTTACTTCGCAAAATCTGAATTTAAAAACGCCGAAAAGTATTTCGCCGAGTATTATGCAAAAGATAAGAGCGAAGCCAAAAACAACCTCTTCATTTACCAATATGGCTACTCTTTATTTCAGAATAAAAAGTACAAAGAATCTGTTGCTGTTTTAGAAAAATTGAACAACGACGATATTTACCTGCAAAATGGTATGCTTACCCTGGGTAAAGATTTTATCCAGCTGGGCAATAAACAAAAAGCCCAGAGCGCATTTTTCAGGGCTTCGCGTTTAAGTTTTGATAAAGTGATTCAGGAAGAAGCCTGGTTAAATTATGCCAAATTAAGCTACGAACTCGAGTTTCACCAGCAGGCTTTGGAGGCTACGCAGGGTTTCTTAAAAACTTTCCCTAAATCGCGCAAAATAAACGAAGCGAAAACTTTATTGGGCGAGGTTTTATTAACCACCAAAAACTACCAAGCCGCTGTAGATATTTTAGAGCCCATTCCTGATAAAACATTGGAAGCTAAAGAAGCTTATCAGAAAGTAACTTATTTCCGCGGACTGGAATTCTACAACGAAAGGGCATTTCCTAATGCTTTATCGATGTTCTTGCGTTCAGAAAAGTTCCCTGAAGATAATGAGATCAACGCTTTAAATACTTACTGGAAGGCAGAATCAATGTACGAACTGCGTAAATACGGAGAAGCAGTTAGCACTTTTGAGAAATTCCTGAAAATGCCCGATGCCGATAAAACCGGTGTTTACAATTTCGCAAATTATGCTTTGGCTTACGCGGCTTTCGAAGATGAAAAATACAGCAAAGCAGCTACTTATTTCGAAAAATTCCTGGCTGGTAACGATAAAGATCAGAAAACAATTGATGATGCGACCATACGTTTAGCCGACTCCTATTTCGTAAATAAGAATTATGGTGATGCGATGGCGAATTATAATAAGATCATCAACAGGCACACCACTTCTGAGGATTATGCAACTTTCCAGAAAGGGATGATCCAGGGTTTAGAGAACCAGTACGATGCAAAGATTTCGACCATGCAAAGCTTGTTAAAGGCTTTCCCTAATTCGAATTATGCAGATGATGCCGGTTTCGAAACAGCCTATACTTACTTTAATAAGGGCGATTTTGATAAATCTAAATCAGATCTTGTGGCACTGGTAGCCAAATATCCACGCAGTAGCTACGTTGCTAAAGCATTGGTAACCATTGGCCTGGTACAATACAATCAGGATCAGGATGATGCCGCTTTAGAATCGTTTAAAAAGGTAATCCGCGATTACCCTACTGCCGACGAAGCAAAGCAAGCCATGGAGTCGATCAAAAACATCTATGTTGATCGTGGTGATGCAAATGGCTTTATTGCTTATGCTGCCACCACTCCTCTTGGAAATTATTCAGGCTCTGAGCAGGATAACATCGTTTTTGCCGCAGTTAACAATACCTATTTAAAAGGCGATGCTAACGGCGCATTCCAGGCGGTAAATGCTTATTTTGATAAATTCCCGAAAGCAAACCATGAGAAAGAAGCTAAATTTATCAGGGCAGAATCTTTGGTTAAACTCGGTCGTCCGGATGAGGCCATTGCCGATTATGAATTTATTTTAAACGATTGGACCAGCGATTATACCGAGCGCTCATTGGTAAGTATTTCTCAGCTTTTCTTAAACCAGAAGAAATACAACGAGGCCATTGTGTACCTGAAAAGACTAGAAACAACCACCGATTATAAATCGCACTATAGTTTCGCCATCAACAACCTGTTAAAAGCTTATACCGCTTTAAACATGCCTGATGATATGCTTAAATATGCACAGCTGACCAAAGAATCAGAAAAAGCATCAGAGGAAGAGAAAAACAGTTCGAGCTTATATTCGGGTAAAGCTTATCTGTTAAAAGGCGATACCACTACCGCCATTAAAGAATTTAAAAATGTAGTAGCCAAAACAAAAACCATTGCCGCTGCCGAAGCGAAGTACAACCTGGCTTTGTTAGAATACAATAAGCGTGATTTCAAAACTTCATCAAAAACCTGTTTTGATCTGATCAACAACATGGCCGCTTACGATTATTGGGTAGCGAAGGCATTTATCCTTTTATCCGACAATTATGTTGCCCTGAAAGACAATTTACAGGCAAAGAGCACACTTCTAAGTATTATTGATAATTACGACGGCAAGGATGATATCATCCCTACAGCCAAAGAAAAACTAGAAAAACTAAACCAGAAGAAGTAGCATTATGAAATCGATTAAATATATATATAGTTCACTGTTTTTTTTAGCTGCTGGATTAATGACTGCCCAGGCGCAGGATAAAAAGGCCGACGAAAAAGGTGTTGTAAACGAAGAGATTGAAGTAGTACGCCCATACAAACCCATTTTGGCTGAGGCGGTGAAGTTAAGAAGAAGTCCGAACCTGGATGATGTTAAAACCTATAAGGCAAAATTGAATTACAGCATTCTGGATAGAAAATTAGAACTGAACAGTGATATCCAAAAGTTACAGGCGCAGGCCCTTGCTGAAGAAAAAGCAAGCATTTTGGTAAATAATTACGTTAAAGGGGCATTCGGTTCGCTGGCTACGCTTTTAGGCGAAGCTTATTTTAATACCGGAAAAGATGAAGGGTTACAGCTGGGTGGTTATTTTAAACACTTTAGTCAGGAAGGTAAGCTGAACAAACAAAACAGCAGCAACCAGCAGTTAAGCGTTTTTGGTCGTAGCATTTTAGATCAGAATACGGTTAGCGGTAAAATTAGTTTTGAGCGTAATGGCGTTCATTTTTATGGGATTGACGATACCAGACCTTTGTTAAATCCTAATCCAGATAAGCAGGCCTTAACCACTATCGAACTGGAAGGTGAGCTGGTAAAAAACTTTACCGAAGATGAAGATGCATTCAGTTATGCTTTAAAAGCCAATGGTTATATCTGGAATGATAAATTCAGCGCTAAGGAAAATTACCTGAGCTTAAACGGTTATGTAAACAAACGCATTAATTCGTTAAACCTGGGCTTAGCTGCATCTACCGAATTTGGGAATACTAAAGATGCTTTAACCAGCGTTGGCAATAACCTGCTGCGTTTAAACCCTTATATCCGTTTACAGGTTAAAGGTGCTAAAATTACTGCCGGAATTAATTTTGTACAGGAGTTTGGCGCATACAGCAGCTCTAAAATATTCCCGGCAGTTACCGCAGACTTTACCCTGATCCCGGATTATTTACAGGTTTTTGGAGAAGTTAAAGGTGATGTTAACAGAAATTCTTTAAAAGGCTTTACTGATGAAAACCCCTGGTTAAACAGCAATATCGTTGTAAAGAACACCGTAGAAAAATTAAGTTTCAGTGCAGGTATTAAAGGTACCGGAGGTCCGGGTTTTGGTTACAAAGTGCGTGTATATGTTAAACAGTTTGATGATATGCCTTTGTTCGTAAACAACTTTACTGATTTTAACAAGTTCGATGTAATCTACGACTTCGGTAAAACGAAATTAACCGGTTTGGAAGGCGAAATTTCAGTTCAGGTGAGCGATGCCTTAAAATGGACAGGTAAATTAAACCTTGATGACTGGAAGCCAGCCTCCGAAACCTACTCATGGTTTAAACCAGGTTTAAAGGTAAGCTCTAACTTTGTATATACCTACAACAAAAAATTAAGTTTTAATGCAGGTGTAGTGATTCAGGATGATGTAAAAGCGAAAGTAAATATTTCAAACCCGGTTCCTGCGTCACAATATGTGATTCCGAACCCGGCTATCGAATCGATTGCTACGGTTAAAGGTTATGTAGATTTAGGTCTTGGTGCAGAATACAGGATTAACAATAAATTCTCTGTTTTTGCTAAAGCAAACAATATCTTGAATAGCAATTACAGCAGGTATTTATATTATCAGGTAAACGGATTTAATATTTTCGGAGGTTTGACTTATTCTTTTTAAGTAGATCTTCATACGAACAAAAAATGCCTTCCGATTTTAGACTGCCCCCAAAAAGTTAGACACTATTTGGGGGCATTTTTTATTAATAAACTTTTTTTCATTTTTTTGGCATATCTCATCAACCGAAACTGAGTTAGTTTGCTAAAGATTAATAGCCAAACAGCTATTTTCATAGTTAGAAGACATCAACCAATAGAAAAATAATTATCTTTCAATTTCCAAATCTTATTGACTATTGTTTTCAAAGGATTTTTTATATTGGGGAGATGTAACCCTTTTGCCTTAATGATAAAATAATTAATAAGAAGACACTTTTCTATTCCGCTGGCTTCGTTAAACCACAAAATAAACCCTTATAAAACGCTGCAATGAAAATATTTAACGTAAAGCCCATCATTATAAATGAATACATCTTCAATGATGAATATCTGGAAGAAAGCAAAACATCCAGGAATTATCAGTCTGGCTTTGAAATTACTGGCGAAAAGGTTGAATCATTAAATACAATTTTTATTAAGTTTAGTATTCTTTACTGTGTAGAACACCAGGAAGATGAAGAAAATATTGTTACACCCACTGGACCACACACCTGGGATGTGCAAGTATCGTTTACACTAGGCGAAGAAGAATTTATTTCCTATAAAAGTTCCTGTCAGTTTAATTTTGAAAGTGAAGGCTTCGATGCTGATGTAGTTTCTTTAACTGAATTTTTAACGGATTATCAGGCGCATACCAAATCATTTTTTAGTCAGTACGGATATAAACCTTTAATACCAATAGAGGAAGAAACACGCATGTTGCTCACCTTAAAGGCTGATGCCGAATTAGCTATTGAAAACTTGCGTGCAAATGATATCTATAATTTTTAACGCTACTGCTTCAACTATAAAAACTGCTCTTGTCTTGCAAAAAACTTGATTAGGCCTGCCGCCAACTGTTTACTTATCCCACCATACCCTTGCCGTTAGCACATCGCCCCCTGCAAGCCTGGCCACTGCATCTTTATAGTTCTGCGGATTGTTCAGGATTTCTGTGGAGAGGTAAATCAGGCGCCTTGGTATGGTGCCATTGGTTACATTGCCCTTGTAATTTATAGGTACAAGTTTAGGATAACCACTTCTTTTCCAGTTTAACCATGCCTCAATAAAATTAAAATCAGTTCCGGTGGTAACCCAATATTGCGTGTTGATAGCATTCAACGCATTTTCTGTATTTGTCTCATCAAGTGGGTTTTGATTCACAAAGTCAATAATTTTATTGGCATCAACCGCAGCCATGGGATCCAATTGTGCTAGCGACTGGATGGCTCCTGTTAACCCATTGGAATAATGCACTTTTGCAGTTCCACCAACATTCCAGCCCCTTACCTTTGCTTCGGCCAGTAAAAATTCGATTTCGGCATAACTCAGCACAAAAATCGGCCCACCCAGTTTGAGATACATTCCGGTGCGCGGCCTGGAGTATTTGCCAAGTGGTGCAAAATCACTTCCAGTACCTGTGCCGCCAGGATAATCCGGAGAATGGCTGATATCCGTAATTCCGCCCTGCAGGTCATATCCGTTTGGCATTCCCAATTGAACACTGGCATCGCTGTTCCCTGTGAGGTTTTGATCTGCATTTTTTGCCAGCCCATCTTTTGGTACTTCACCGATAATGCCCAGCCTCGGATCGTTAGTGTTTCTTAACTGATCGATCAAAGTTTTGCTCCACCGAACTTCCAGGTAATCGGAATAGGTCCGTAAGGCGAGCGATGTTCCGTTCTGACTATTAAAAGAAGAAGCATCGGTTAACAAGATTGCATTGTCATTAATGTTTTGAAAAGTTTTACCGGCAGCTTTTTCTGTCCAGATTCTGGCTTTTTCCGGATCTACTTTGGTTAATCGCATGGCAATTCTCACCATTAAAGAATAGCCAAACTTTTTCCATTTGTTAATGTCACCTTTGTAAAATAGGTCGGCGGTTGGTAAGGGTTTGTCGGCATCCAGTTGTTGTGTAGCAGCCTCAAGATCATTCAGCATCTGCGTATAAATATCTTCCTGACGGTCGTAAACCGGATATTTAATCCCTTGCATGGCTTTAACCGCCTGGCTGTAAGGTACATCACCGTAAGTATCAGTAATCCGTTGCAAAATCAGTACGAACATGATATCGCCTATGGCAATCAGGTTTTGATAAGCTACAGGATCTTTTAGCCTGGCCAGGCGCTGCATTTCCCTGATGTAGGAAGCGTCCATATAACCTTCGTCAAAAATACGCCCCTGATAATCGGTAAAACTGCCAACATTGATATACTTATCGCCATTGTTATAATAATAATAGGTTGAGGCCAGCAGCTGCATCATGGTACTCTGGTACAGCAACTGATAATAACCCAAATTGGCATATTTTAACTGCGCCTGCGACAGCAAGCTATTCGGATCATAATTATTTTCGGTAAGTTTTGTAGGATCTGTATTAATCTCATCCAGCCTGGCTTTGGAACAGCTGCCCGTTAAAAGCAATAAGAATATGCCGGTTATACAAAAATTCTTCATCACCTTCCTATTTGAATTTAAAGTTAAAATTGATCCCAAATGTTCGTGTTGCAGGCAAGGAAGCCCCTTCTATCCCTGCATAGCCTAAAGTAGGCGAAAATTCCGATTCGGGATCTATATTTTCACTATATTTAAGCAGAGTAAGCAAATTTCGCGCGACCAGGTCAATCCCTACGCTGCTAAAAGGTGTTTTTTTCAAATAACGCGGATTTACAGTATAACCCAAAGTGGCCTGCCTCAACTTAATAAAGCTGCCGTTGAGCACCGATAATGCCGAAATATTGGTCGCTAACTCTGGATAATAGGTATAAGCAGGCACATTAATGGTATTTTTTTGCCCATTCTCCGATATGCCATCAGCCACAATCCCGGTTTCCCTGCCAACCAGAGTAGCCTTATTTAAACCCTGCACATAACTATAATAAGCAGTTGCCGATAAAATTTTATTGCCAAAACGGTAATCAATCAAGAAAGAGAAACTAAACTGTTTGTAATTAAAACTGTTGGTAATGCCTCCATATAAAGTGGGCATAGTACCGCCCATTGGGATAAAATTACCCCGTTTGGGTATTCCGTCTGATCCGATGATTACATTTCCGCTGGCATCGCGTAAATAATCATATGCCATAATCTGCGTAATCGGTTTGCCTACCACTAATGCGGTATTGGCATTTAGAGGCCTGTAAGTACCTGTTAGTGTATAATTACTGTTGCCATCTATTGAAAGCAGGGTATTTTTCACCTTGGTCATGTTCAGGTTTACCTGCCATTTTGCATTTTGGGTGAGGATTGGTGTATAACCTAGCGCCAGTTCTATCCCGGCATTCCGGGTTTCACCGAGGTTAACGTAAGCAGAAGTAAAACCAGTGGTAACCGACTGCTTGGCATTGATGATTTCGTTATGGGTAAGGCGGTTAAAATAGGTAAAATCGATATCCAAACGGCTGTTGAATAACTTAAGATCGAGGCCGGCCTCTACTTCATTCAAGGTAAAAGGCTTTAAATTATAATTGGGCAGGTCGCCTGAAAAACCGCCTATAGGAACACCATTTACCTGATTATCTACCGTATAATAAATCTGTGTGGTGTAAGGAACAATAGGTTCTCCGCTGGTTTTGGCAAAATCGAGCCTTAGTTTACCAAAATCAAGTCCCTTTATCTTTAACAGATCAGAAAATATAAAACTTCCCGATACCCCGGGCACAAATATACCACGGTTGTTTGCAGGCAGGGTTGAATAAATATCGTAACGACCCGTAACCGAGAAATTAAGAAAGCGTTTATAACTGAGATCAGCGGTATAATAAGCCGATTCGGTTACAATTTTAGATACGCCCAGTGTCTTTGTACTGGTGATGAGGTTTTCAGGAACGTACAGGTAAGGAATTTTAAACTGTGAGCCAACAAGTTTTTCATTTGTACCTTTTCTGTTGCGGTAATTTGCCCCCAGAGAAAGTTCGAAGTTCAGGTTATCACTGAGATGATGAGTGGCGCTGAATAAAATATCGCTGTTTAGCTCTGAAGTATGGTTTTGATTGTAGGCATTAATTCCGCCCTGCCTGTTAATCGAAAAAGCCGTTCCCGTAGGTAAAATACTTACTACCTCATCTTTGCTTGAATCGTAACCAACCCTACCCTGAAGTGATGCCCAGCCGGCCAGCTGATATTTTAATACCGCCGAAGTAATGTAACGGTTCCTGGTGGCATAATCGGCCTGTTTATTCATTAAAAAATACGGATTGGTTTTATATTCATCCGGATTCCAACGGGTTTCGAAACCTGTTTCTGCATCAAAACCTGGTGACAATATCGATTGATCTAAACTTGTGGCTAAAGCCGAAATACCGTAATTGGCATTGAGCGGCCCGTCGCTTAAATAACTTTTATTTTTATTCTTTTCGTAAATGTAATTTCCGGTAAGGCTTAGCGATAACTTACTGCTTAAAGCTACTGTACCATAAAAGTTAAAGGTTCTACGGTTTAAAACACTATTGATTAATAGCGAACTGTAATCTAAATTAGAGGCCGAAACCCGGTAATTATTCAGGTTATTGCCGCCAACCAACGAGAGCGTATTGATAAAAGCCGGAGCGGTGCGGTAGAAAGTCTGAATGTTGTTTTTAACCGGTAAATACGGACGTACTGAACCATCAACCTGTGTAACCGGTTTTCCATCCATCACTTCTCCCCAGCTTAATAAACTGGTAGAAACAGCATTATACTGATCGGTGGGCCGTTTATTCTGCGCCCCCTGCCCATAAATATATTGAAAATCGGTGGCATTTACAGGAACATCAAAAGAGAGGTTGGTGTTATACTCCAGTTTTGCCCTGGTATTTTCTCCGCCACTTTTCAGGTTAATGAGGATCACGCCATTAGCGGCCCTTGCACCGTACAGTGCCGAAGCTGCCGAACCTTTCAATATCGTAATGGTTTCGATATCATCCGGATTGATGTTGCTGATGCCATCGCCATAATCGGCCCCGCCATATTCATTTGCACTGCCCCTGATGCTGTTATCAATGGGTACACCGTTTACAATAAATAAGGGAGAGGCAGCAGTCATGCTCGAAACCCCGCGGATTAATACCCTTGCGGCAGATCCGGGACCGCCATTAACACCAGTAATGTTAAGCCCCGCTACCCTGCCCTGCAAGGCCATAATCATATTACTTTCCCTGGCCTTTGCAATAGACGAACCTTTTATGGTAGTTAAGGCATAACCTACTTTTTCATTGTCTTTTTCGATGCCCAGCGCCGTAATTACCACTTCTTTTAAAAGATGCACACTGTCAGCAGTTAGTTTGCCTTCAACATTTTTTCTGATTACAATAAGGTTATTGGGCAGTACCGAATAAGTAAAACCGCTGTTGTGGAGCAACTGTTCGATTACCTTCAGGGCTTCTTCATCTTCTACCTTAACCGATACGCGGTGTTTAGGGATTTTAGATTCGCTGTACACAAAATGATAAACAGTTTGTTGCTGTACGCTCTCGATTACCTGTTCGAAACTGGCTCCGTTAAAATTCAGATTTACTTTGGTTTGCGCATGTACACATAGTGGAAAAATCAATCCAATTAGTAATATGGTCCGCTGCACAAAATTCATGGCCACAAATATACATGGCTAAACCGTTGTGTGCTAACGGTAGATGTACACATTTTTACCTTTTACCGAATAATTAAAGTTTTCGATCAGTTTTAACACATTTAAGGCTTCGGTAAGACTTTCTTTCCCGAAATGACCTGTAAACTGTACTGCTTTAAGTTCAGATTCTTTAAAGTTTATTTTTACACCGTACCAGCGCTCGAAAAGTTTGGCTACTTCATCAAAACGGTTGTTTTTAAAGATAAGTTCGTGGTTGAGCCAGGCGGTTTCAATAATTTTATCTGCCCCGCTTCCGTTAAAAAGGGTCAGCTGGCTTATACTTCCTTTACCCCTGGATAAAGTAAATTTATCATTCGGTTTTAAGATAAAAGTTTGATCTGCATTATTTTTAAGCGAAACAGATACCTTTCCCCTGATCAAAATGGTTTCGGTAAAAGCATCATTCGCGTAGGCTTTAACATCAAATTCGGTACCCAGTACTTTTACCGCCATTTGGCTGGTATGCACAATAAAGGGATGCGCAGGATCTTTTTGTACCTCGAAAAAAGCCTCGCCCGACAAGTACACCTCTCTGGTATCAGCTTTAAACTGCGCGGGGTATTTTAAGCTGCTGCCCGAATTTATTTTAACGGTAGAGCCATCAGCCAGTACAATGGTTTTAACTTCAGCAGCTTTGGTTTGTACGTTTAATAAATCAGCTGTTGGAGAGAAAATTGTTCCGCGGTTATAAATCAGTACCGCAGCCAATGCAATCGCAAGAACAGCGGCAATTTTTAACCAGGTAACATAAGATTTATGCCTCCTAATTGTTAAAACTGGTTGCTCAGGAACTTTAATCTGCGCTTTGATCCGTTCGAAAACAGGATCAGTATTTTCATCTTCAACAGGTTCTGATTCGAAATAGTTAACCAGCACATCATGTTCTTTTCTCAGCACGGGGTGATCGGCCAAAATAGATTTCAGCTCAACAGATTCATCCGGCGAAATTTCTCCGGCCAATTGTTTTCCAAGCAATTCTGTAAATCTTTGATCTGTCATTTTATTTTCCGTCCTTTATGATATGTTCCTTTTTATGAGAAAATTGCCTACAAAAAATATAAAAAAGATAAAGTACCTACTAAGATAACCAGAGAGATGATTTTTCCAATCATTTTTTCATCACTGCCCTTATCTTTTATATGTAAAGGCTGCAGCACCACACGGAGTTTGGCAATAGCCCTGAACAATTGAGTTTGCACCGTGCGTGGCGAAATATCCAGCAGTTCAGCCACTTCCTTGTATTTCATTCCGCTTTCTTTAATCAGCCTGAAAACTGTGGCGGCCTGAGGCGCCAAACCTGCTATGGCTTTATCAAGCTGGCGGTGAAGTTCTTTATTTTCAACCAGGTATTCGGGGGTATGCATATTTACCGAAACATCATCTCCGGCATCAGCTAAATCGATAAACGTAACAGAGGAATTTTTTTTAAGGTATTTAAGTGATTGATTTTTTACGGCGATAAAGAAATAACTTTCGGGGTTGAGCACATGGGTACTTTCCTTCCGGTTTTCCCAGCATTTAACAAATACTTCAGTAACGATATCTTCGGCAACCTGTTTATCAGTGACATAATAAACAGAGAATTTAAGCAGTCTGCCATATAGAAAGCGATAAAGCTGCTCAAAAGATGTAATATCATCACTGAGGCAAATTTTCTTCCATAAAACGACTAGATCTAGCTTAGCTGCTTTCAACTTGGTTAGTTTTTGAATCAAATGTAAGGTAATAAAAAATATTTCATAAAAAAATCTTGCCGCTGTAGGCAATTTGTCAAAAAAAAGGGTTCTTCTGTTAGTGCCAGGTTATGGCACTGGCCATTTATAGATCTATTGAAGCTGAAACGATGAATAAAATCAATTATGTACTGGGCATTGATATTGGCGGTTCGCACATTACCGCGGCTGTAATCGATATGCAGCAGCGCAATATCCTTAAAAACTCCTATACCCGCGATCGTGTAAACTCACATGGCACAACCGACCAGATTATAAAAACCTGGTGTACCAACATTAAAGCTGCCTATAAAAAAGTCGACATCCAGATTGGCCGTTTAGGTATTGCCATGCCCGGGCCTTTTGACTATGAAAATGGCATTTCTTATATTGCCGGAAACGATAAGTACGCCGCATTTTACGGCCTTAATGTAAAAGATATGCTGGCCACTGAACTGCAGATTAGCAGCGACCAGATTTTAATGAGTAACGACGCCTCTTGTTTTTTAGCAGGAGAAGTTTTTGCAGGCGAAGCGCGTAATTACAATAACCTGATTGGCATTACATTAGGCACGGGTTTAGGAAGCGCAATTTGCGCCGAAGGAAAAATTTCAGACGCGAATTTATGGTGTTCGCCATTTTTGGATGGCATTGCCGAAGATTACCTTTCTACACGCTGGTTTTTGAAACGTTATTACGAACTTTCGGGAATAAATATCCTGAATGTACGCGAACTTGCCCTACTTTATGATGAAAGTGCTACGGCGCGAAAAATATTTACCGAATTTGGTCATAATCTTGGTCTTTTCCTCAAAGATTTTCAACAGGCTCATGGGGCCGAAGCCATTGTAATCGGTGGTAACATTGCCAATGCCTCCAGCCGTTTTGTACCAGGTGTAATTAAATACCTTCAATCGCAGGGCATCAATTGTCCGATACATATTTCCAAGCTGAATGAAGATGCTGCTTTGGTTGGTGCTGCAGGTTGCTGGGCGGTGCAGGAGAAAGAAAGTGTAGGAAAGGTGTAATTGCCTGACGCGATCCTTCTTGCGGTCCCGGAGTTTTGGGATCAGCATCTTTCTTGCTAGGTGGACCCTGAAATAAATTCAGGGTGCCGAATTGAATTAGTTAAGGCGTTTCTAAAATGTTATTTCAATAATATTATCTAATACTACGCATCCCTCCTGCTCTCTACCGTATATATAAAACTATCGGCAAGATAATAGCCTAAATTATATTCAATGGGCCTGTCTCCCTGGTCGAAAACATAACGTTTTCTAAAGAGTAACGGGCTTCCAGCCTCTACATCCAGTTTTGAAGCAATAAATTTATCAGCAGCTTTAGCACTTATTTCTTCTTTGGATAAGTTGGCAATTACGGAATGGTCTTTCTCCAAAATCTCGTATAGCGGACGTTTAAAATCCTCATCTCCGGTGAGCCCGATCCGCGGATGAAAATAAGAGATAAAATAAACAAAAGCCCCTTCAGCTTTTCCTCTTAAACGTTCTAACTTTAGCACTTTTTTATCGGTAACAATATCAAAAAAGTGAGCCAGTTTTTCATCAGGGAATACCCAGCTGATGTGAAGTTCGAAATTTTTGACCGGAATGCCACGTGCCTGCATTTCTTGCGAAAAACTTAACCAGTTGGTTGCTTTAGAACTCACCGAAACTTCTGCAACTTTAGTCCCGATACCTTTTTTGCGGATCAGTAAACCCTCATAAACCAGTTTATTTAGTGCCTGCCTAAGCGTGGTTCTCGATATCGCCAGCTGTTTAGCCATATCTACTTCATTGGGTAGAAATTTGGTCGCATATTCAGGATCTTTAATCAGGTTACGCAATAATTCTTCTGCCTGAATGTGTAAGGGCACAGGGCTTTTATGATCAATTGAAAATTTCATTTTTTTATGATGCAGCTCTTTAGGCAATAGAAAATACGAGTGCAGCTTAGCAAAGATAAAAAAAGCACTTACAAACAGAAATATGATGTAGACATATAGAGATGTAGGTACATTATACATGCCCACTCTAAAAGTAATGGTTTCAGTTAAACGGCCTTAATTCCATACGAAAAAAGAATTATTTTAAAAAATTAGGATATATGTACATACATATATACATTTGTTATTAAACAATGATTTGCCCAATTTATGGAAGTAAAAAATAACGTTCAGGAATCACCGTCCATTAATAAGTGGAGAAAAAGCGGTGAAAGAATTTTGCCTGAAAACATTGATCGCTTCGATCTACCAAAAAATAGTTATAACCTGTATCCTGTACACGCTTTAGGCAACAACAAAATATTTAATGGCTATCCATCATTAGCCTCATGGATTATTGAAAAAAAAACGGTGATTATTGATGGTTATATTGGCGTATTCTGGCAACAAACTGAGTCTTTTTTACAACAGGAATTTACAAAAAGGAATGTAAAAGTTAACTGGATCCGATCATCAGAATACCTGAAAAGCACTGATGAGCTATCGCAATTGGTTAACCCGTTTTTGGGAGAAAATAAAAGTGTTTGGGGCAAAAAAACGACCCTTAAACTCGAAGATTTTTTTGATGACAGCTTTTTTAACATCCCGACTGATGATCAATATGAGGTAAACATTATTATCGGAATGGGTGCTGCATTAATTAACCGGGATGCCCCTATCATTTACCTTGATATTCCTAAAAACGAAATCCAGTACCGTATGCGTGCCAATAGGGTTGCCAACCTTGGCGCAGATAAACCAACAAGTGCCGCTGAAATGTACAAAAGATTTTATTTTGTAGATTGGGTAGTACTGAATGCACATAAAGCTCAAATTTTAGATCGGATCAGTGTGGTAGCCGATATGCAGCGTCAATCGTCTATGAACTGGGTTTCAGCAAAGGACCTTAAAAAAGGCTTAAAACAGATCAGCCAATCTTTGTTCCGCGTGAGGCCATGGTTTGAAGCCGGTGCATGGGGCGGACACTGGCTCCAGGAAAATATTGAGGGACTCAATAAAAACGAGGTGAATTATGCCTGGTCTTTTGAGCTGATTGTACCAGAAAATGGCATTGTTTTCGAAAGTGACGGCTACCTGCTCGAAGTTGCATTTGATTTTTTAATGTTGACCGAAAATGAATCGGTACTGGGTAAACATGCTCCAATTTTTGGGACTGAATTTCCGATCAGGTTTGATTTTCTGGATACCATGGATGGTGGAAATCTTTCGGTTCAATGCCACCCCTCGTTAAAATACATCAGGGAGGAATTTGGCGAAAGCATTACCCAGGATGAAACCTATTATATTTTGGAATGTAAAGAGGATGCTAAAGTGTACCTGGGTTTTCAGGAAGATATCGAACCCGCCGATTTTAATAAAGCTTTAACCGACAGTCAGCAGTTAAGCCGGGAAATAGACATTGAAAAATATGTGCAGGTGCACAATGCAAAAAAACACGACCTTTTTTTAATTCCAAATAGTACTGTGCACAGTGCCGGAGCCAATAATTTAGTACTCGAGATCAGTGCAACACCCTACATCTTTACCTTTAAAATGTACGATTGGCTCCGTTTGGGATTAGATGGCCAGCCTAGGCCCATTAATATTGAGCATGCTTTTAAAAACTTAAATTTCAACAGAAAAGGGAATATTGTTACCCAAGAATTAATTTCCAAACCATCGGTAATTGAAAAAGGATCAGATTGGGAACTAATTCATCTTCCAACCCATCAGGAACATTTTTATGATGTTCACCGACTGGAGTTTGATACAGAAATTACGGTAAAAACAAACGATGTTTGTCACATATTAATGCTTGTAGAAGGTACGGCCATTAAAGTAAAAAACAGCGATGGTCAGCTTACTGATTTTCATTATGCCGAAACTTTTGTAATACCTGCCGCAGCGGGAAGTTATACATTAATTAATACCGGTGCCGGCAGGGCTAAAGTAATTAAGGCATTTGTAAAAGATGAAGTGAATTTTGATGCGCCAATAATGCACACGGAAAAATAAAATCTGTGTTTATCTTGGCTAAAAAATAATTAACCACAGATAAAAATGATAAACACAGATAAGGCATATCAAATCTGTGTTTATCTGTGTGCATCTGTGGTTAAAACGTACAATTAACCACAGATAAAAAGGATGAACACAGATAGGGCGTATTCTATCCGTGTTATCGGTGCATCCGTGGCTAAAACGTACAATTAACCACAGATAAAAAGGATGAACACAGATAGGGCGTATTCTATCCGTGTTTATCGGTGCATCCGTGGCTAAAACGTACAATTAACCACAGATAAAAAGGATGAACACAGATAGGGCGTATTCTATCCGTGTTTATCGGTGCATCCGTGGCTAAACATAATAATTAAGCAAAGAAAAACAGTTTATCTGTATAGATCTGTGGCTAAACACAAATAATAGATATTTAACCAAATTATAAATTATGAGTAAGCAAAAGAAAACCAGTGTGCTCTTGATAACCCTTGTAGCATCTTTGGGCGGCTTTTTATTTGGCTTCGATATGGCCGTGATATCCGGGGTTTTACCCCTGGTACAAAAGCAGTTTGCCTTAAGTGCATCGCAGGAAGGATGGTTTGTATCTTCAGCACTGGTGGGCTGTATTATCGGTGTTGCTCTTTCAGGCGAACTGAGCGACAGGTTCGGCCGGAAAAAACCATTGATCTTAACCGCCGTTCTTTTTGTCGCATCCGCTATGGGCTGTGCTTTAATGCCTAACCTCTCCGGCGTAATTGCTTTTCGGGTTTTAGGTGGTATCGGTATTGGTATCGCTTCAAATGTGGTACCGCTTTACATCTCAGAAATAGCACCGGCAAACATCAGGGGCAGGTTAGTCACCTATTATCAATTTGCACTTACGCTGGGCATTTTAGTCGCGTATCTGAGCAATGCGGCGCTCTTAAACGGAGTTTCTACTCAACATACGGTTACCACTGTGAGCAGCATTTTCAACCAGGAAGTTTGGCGCGGGATGCTGGGCATGGGCGTACTGCCTGCAGTTTTGTTTTTATTTGGCCTGTTGCTCATTCCCGAAAGCCCAAGGTGGCTGATACAAAAAGGCCGGACAGCAGAAGGCGCTTTAATCATCAGCAGCATTACCGGACAAACATTACCCGAAATTCAACAAGAACAGCTTAAAACAGAAAACAACAGTGCTAAAAGCTCTTATAAGGAATTATTTGCACCGGCTATGCGTAAGGCCTTATTAATCGGCATTTTATTACCCTTATTTTCACAATTTAGTGGTATTAATGCCATTATATATTATGGACCAAGAATACTCGGCAACGCAGGCATATCATTAAGCAATTCGCTGATCAGCCAGATCATTTTTGGTTTGGCAAATATGATTTTCACGCTGTTTGCCATCTGGAAAGTAGATAGCTGGGGCAGGCGACCACTTTACCTCTATGGCACTGCGGGAGCGGCAATTTCATTGATCCTCACCGGTATCTGTTTCTATTTCAATGCCACTTCAAGCATTTGGCTTTTAGTGTGCGTTTTGGCGTTTTTGGCCTGTTTTGCCTGCTCAATCGGTCCCTTAAAATTCGTAGTGGCATCAGAGATATTTCCCGGGGCAATACGCGGAAGAGCCCTGGCCATCAGCATTATGGTGATGTGGGTAGCCGATACCATTGTAGGTCAGATTACCCCTGTTTTGCTCAATCAAATTGGCAGCGCAGGTACCTTTTGGTTTTTCGCCTTTTTCTGTGTTGTCGCATTTATTGTAGTTTATAAATTATTGCCCGAAACCAAAGGAAAATCACTCGAACAAATAGAAAGCGACTGGAAAGAGGATACCGATAAACCAGTATTTTTTCATTAACCAAATGCATTATGAACATAACATTGAACATTCGAATCGCCGTTTTATTACTGGCCATGTTTTTTGGCAGCCAGGTAAAAGCACAATCTGACCGCGATTTACTGGCTTATGCAGATCCGCGCATTGGCACAGCGCACAGCAGGTGGTTTTATTTTACACCTGGAGCGGTACCCTTCGGAATGGCAAAACAGGCACCATCAACCAATGGATCATACGGCAATAAAAGTGGCTGGGAAGCGGTAGGTTACGACCAAAGGCATACTTCTATCGAAGGTTTCGCCAATTTTCACGAATTTCAGATCGGAGGAGTGGTTTTTGCCCCATCTGTAGGGAAACTGCAAACATTAGCGGGAAGTTTAGAACACCCGGAAACAGGTTACCGTTCTACTTTTGACCACAAAGATGAAATTGCCATGCCAGGCTATTATTCGGTATTATTAAAAGATTATAAAGTTAAAGTCGAACTCACTTCGACCAAAAGGGTGGCTTTTCACCGTTATACCTTCCCGAAAACAAAACAGGCAAATATTATTTTTGATATCGGGCATCAACAAGGCGAGAGCGGCGTGGTAACCGATGCAAAAGTGTACCTTACCGCAGATGGTAGAATTGAGGGCTATGTGATTACACAACCGGTTTATGTACAAAAATATCAGCCCGGGGCCGACGTGAAAATGTATTTCTCAGCAGTAGTCAATAAAAAACCCATTGCTTTTGGCACTTTTAACGGAGAAAGTATTTCAACAGGAACAAAAAGTACCAGTGGTAAAGGTGCAGGATTGTACCTCACTTTTTCAACTCAGGAAAATGAAAGCATCAGCTTAAAAGCAGGCCTCTCCTACACCTCCATTGAAAATGCCAGGCTAAACTTAAAACAGGAAGCCGCTCAGCTTTCATTCGATCAGGCAAAAGAGCAGGCGCTCAATACCTGGGCAAGCTATTTAGGAAGAATCAGGGTGACTTCAGATAATAAAAATGACCTCACAAAATTTTATACCGGATTATACCATGCGCTATCTGGACGTGGCTTAGCGAGCGATGTAAACGGTGCCTACCCGAAAAACGATGGAAGCATTGGACATATCCCACTTGATAAAAACAATGTCCCGCTTCATAACCATTATAATACTGATGCCATTTGGGGTGCCTTCTGGAATTTAACGCAGCTTTGGGCCATCGCCTATCCCGAATATTATTCTGATTGGGTTAAAAGTCAGTTATTGGTGTATAAAGATTCTGGCTGGCTGGCTGATGGCATAGCCAATAGCCGTTATGTATCAGGCGTGGGTACAAATTTTGTGAGTTTGGCCATTGCATCGGCTTACAATTCTGGCATTCGTGATTTTGATGTAAAAACAGGTTACGAAGCCGCACTTAAAAACGAACTGGAGTTTAAAAACCGGCCTTTTGGCGCCGGAAAGCCTGATTTGGAAAGGTTTTTAAAATATGGCTATGTAAATCATTTAGATCAGGGTAATGGAGCAGATGAAAACTGGAAATTTTCGGCTTCTCACACACTCGAATATGCTTTTAGCTGCTATGCCGTAAGCCAATGGGCAAAACTGTTGAACAAAACGGACGATTATAACCGGTTAACCACACTTTCAGACGCATGGAAAACCATTTTTGATCCGGGCTCCAAATTCATCAGGCCTAAGGATGAGCAGGGAAAATTTATTGCTAATTTTAATCCAAAAGCCGCATGGAGAGGTTTTCAGGAGGGAAATGCATGGCAATACACTTTTTATGTTCCGCAAAACCCGATGGGCTTAATATCGGCCATTGGTAAAGATGATTTTAACAAAAGGCTCGACAGTATTTTCACCGTATCCGAAAAAAATAAATTTGGCGGAGGCACTACAATAGATGCCTTTTCCGGATTGGAAAGTCTGTATAATCATGGCAATCAACCCAATTTACACATTTCTTGGCTGTTCAATTACGCGGGGAAACCATCGCTTACCCAAAAATGGGTGAGAAAAATTTTGGATGATTTTTACGGTACCGAAGGCATACACGGTTATGGCTACGGACAGGATGAAGATCAGGGTCAGCTTGGTGCCTGGTATGTAATGGCTTCGATGGGGCTTTTTGATGTAAAGGGTTTCAGCGATGCTTCGCCGGAAATCGGGTTATCGGCGCCGGTGTTTAACACCATCAGGATTAAAGGCAATAAAAAATATTTCAGCGGAAAGGATTTCGAAATTGAAACCGAAAATAATAACAAAGGAAATAGATATGTAGCCTCATTTTCACTTAATGGCTATCCGTTAAAAACGCCATTTATGAAACTTAAAGATATCCAAAATGGCGGAAAATTATTGATCAGGATGGATAAAACGCCGAAAGATGTGTATTGATGAGTAAAGTAACGGGATTATCAGATCATTCATTAATTCTGTTATTTTCAAAGATAAGTCGTCATTCCCAATTGAGTTGAGAATGACGATCTTGCGAAGTATTTTTCAATAGTTTATCAATAAAAAAGGGCAATAAACCTATCGTTTATTACCCCATCTCATTGTATGTGTGTTGAATGATTATTTTAATATCAAATTTCTCCCCTATTCTATTTCTTTTTCTCTAACTCCGTAATGGCCGTCCACAATACGCCGGCTTCCCCTCTAAAACTCGATGAACCTTTTGGTTTATTATCGGGTGTGTACCATTCGTAAAAACCATTGTTACTGATTACCCTGGCCAACATCGGATCCAGTGCTTCTTTTGCTTCTGCCAATAAATTATAACGGATAAGCTGGGTAACCATCCTGCCTCCAAACCAGGTCCAATCGCCTCCATTTTGGTAAGAATATGGTCCCATTACCTTATTCTGAAACGTACCTGCAGGATAAACCGGGTAAAGTGTAAGACCGATTGTTGCCGCATTGGCATCTTTTACATTTTGCTGCATTTTTTTGTAAGCTTCTTTTACCTGTTGTTTAGTTAACAAACCGGCCTCAATGGCAACCGCTGTACCGCCATGGTAATATACTTTCGATTCATCAAAGGATGCCGGAAAAGGTGAACCGTTTAAATAAACATGCGGAATATATTTTTGTGCCTTTTCGTCCCACAGGTATTTGTTGATATTTTGACGCACATTCTTGTAAATCCCTTTCCATTTTTGGGTTTGGCCGGCACTTAAATCTCCAACAGCCATAAAATCTTCAATAGCGATTAAAAACATGGCATTATCATAAATATCAATTGCCCGGTGAGTATTTTCATCTATTACCACTCCCCAGCCCTGCTCTGGCTGTACATCGCCCCAATCGGCAGTGGTTGCGCCCCAGATTAAGCCATATTTTTCATTAAACCGCTCTTTCATCAGAAAATCCATCGCCCTTTCCATCTGCCTTTTAACCGTTAAACCTGCAACTTTATCGTTTAAGATGGTTTTATCTCCGGTAACGCGGATATATTTTGCAATGGCCTGAATCAATGAAGTTTCCTGATCGGTTTCTACTGTATTTTTGTGACCGAGAAATCCGGGAACCAGGTCAGATTTGTAAAATTTACCTTCACTGCCAGCTTTTTCTGAGGGAATGTAACCATCCAAAATAGAACCATCTGGCTGCTGAAACTGAAAAAATGTGATCAGGTGCTTTCTGATCTGCGATTTATCATTCACTTTACAGCTCAGTTCGATAAAGGTGTTCAAATCCCTTATCCAAACTTCTCCATAACCATCACCGGCAGTAAAACCTTTTTTGATCAGTTCTTCGGCCATGGTTTTTACTTTATCCATCACCTCAGGCTGAGCATTTTGCAGCGTTTTTGCCGTAGCCGTTGTTTCTTGCGCGAAGGTAATACCAGGAAGAGCGAGGGTAATCAGTGCTGCCAGTGCAATATTTTTATTCATAAGGATGTTATAATCTATTATTTGGTTCGAATTGAATAAATTGTATATGTACAAACATATAGACATTAATTTAATTTTCAAATATTTCTGCTATAAATATCTAAATGTATTCTATATTTTGCTAAAGATCATTTATCATACTGTATAAAAGCATTTTAATCCATTAAAATTTAAATTTTGATTTTAACGATCAGCACCATATGTTTGTACATACATATCTGTCAATTTTAAAAAGTACAGATGATCACAAGTCCCTGTTAGATCAATCAACATGAAGAATTATAAAGTTTTATTGAAGTATTTATTAATTATCGTTCCTTTGATTTTTTCCACTTTAAGCTTTGCCCAAAGTCATATTGTGTGGAAAATAGGCGAAAAAGACAATAAAACAGATGGCTTTGCGCTGGCCCCAGGTAATTATCAGCAATTTCTGGCAAACGATTTTGGCTGGGAAGACCGCTACTACCTCATTGGAAAATCTAAACCTGCTACCGATTGGCCTTATGTGTTGCCTGGCACTGCAGATGGTTGGGGCGGTACCGGTCCTACCTCGGGCATCCGTTCGCACCAGTTAAATATATTATTTGATCTACAGCCCTTTAAGGCGACAGAAAAATTTCAGTTGATTACTGATATTTTGGCATATAACGGGAAAAAACCACCTTTATTTAAAGTAACGGTTAATGGAAAAGACTTTAAATTCCGCTTCACCCAAAATGAAAGAATGGACGGAATTAGCGGAGATACTAAAAATTTAAAGGCAACTCCCTATAAAATCGATATTCCGGTTGGTTTGCTCCATCAGGGAGGCAACGCGGTTACACTTACGATATTGGAAGGTTCGTGGCTGGTGTTTGACGATATCAGACTGGAAGGAAACGCAGAAATCCGTGCGCTGGCATCAAAAGATTTTTATATCAGGAATGTTAAAGCCGCAGATTACACCATTACCAAAAATGGTAATAAAGTACAGCCCTTGCTTGTAGATATCGAACATCTGGCCAATCACCCTGTAGTTTCTGTAAAAATTAACGGTAAAAATGCATTAAGTACGCAAATTGATACCGGCCGCTATGTACTGGAAGTGCCAATGCCAATAGTAAAACAAGCTCAAAAAGCAACCTGGCAGGTCATTTCTGCAGGTAAAACCATTGCAGCAGGCACCGTATTGGTTTCAGATCAACCATTAAAAACCAGTGCCGGATATGCTGACACCAAAATTGGCACGGCGCACTCCAGGTGGATGATTGCACCTGGTCCGTGGATGCCTTTTAGTATGGTTAAGCTAAGTCCCGACAACCAAAACCCGGGTTGGATGGCGGGTTATGATCCAACAGTAGAAAGTATTGGCACCTTTAGTCACATCCACGAGTGGACCATGGCAGGTTTGGGGATGATGCCGGTAAATGGCGAAATTAAATATCAGATCGGCTCTCAGGAGAATCAAAACGATGGTTACCGGTCAGACATTGATAAAAACAGTGAAAAAGCGCCCATCGGATATTATAAAGTAATGCTTAAAAAGTATGGCATTAAAGCAGAATTAACTTCTACCACCAGGTGCGGCTTTCAACGATATACTTTCCCAAAATCGAGAGATGGCAGGGTAATGATCGATCTTAAGGTACCAGCCGAATACGATTATAAGATTAAGAGTTTCCAGATTACTAAAGTAAATACCCGCCGGATAGAGGGTTATAGCGTACAGCAAACGGCAAATGCATGGTCAGGAGGAGTAGATCAGGATTATACCGTAAACTTTGTGATCGAATTTGATCAGGACATTAAAAAAACCGGCGGATGGATTAATGGTAAACCTGTAACGGGAACCAGCATAACAGGTGCAGCTGTAGATAATGTTGGCATGTATGTTGAATTTGATACGAAAAAAAATAATGTGGTGCAGGCCCGTTCGGGAATATCTTTAGTGAGTATCGAAGGTGCGTCACGTAACCTCAGGGAGGAAATAGAACAGCCTTTCGGTTGGAAATTTGATGCCGTACGTGCCGCGCATGTAAACACCTGGAATAAGTTAATGGATAGAGTAGCCGTTTCTTCAGACGATAGCCGTGAAAAAACAAGATTTTACAACAACATGTACCGTGCTTTATGCAGCCGCAACACCTGGAGCGATACCGATGGTTCATGGATTGATGCTACGGAGCAGAAAAGAAAATTAGCCAATATTAACGACGTGGCTTTAGGCTGTGATGCTTTTTGGAATACCTTCTGGAATTTAAACCAGTTCTGGAACCTGGTTACGCCCGAATGGTCATCCAAATGGGTTAAATCGCAACTGGCCATGTACGATGCAAACGGGTACCTGGCAAAAGGGCCGGCTGGCATGGAGTATATCCCGGTGATGGTTGCCGAGCACGAAATTCCGCTTATAGTTGGTGCCTACCAGATGGGGATCCGCGATTATGATGCCCAAAAAGCTTTTTCTGCCGTGTACAAAATGCAAACGCAACCCGCCGCAGCAGTTGGTAAAGGAAGGGCCGGCAACGAAGATTTATTGCCTTACCTGGAGCATAAATATGTGCCTTATGATAAAGGAAGATTCAGCAACAGTTTAGAATATAGTTACGATGACTGGACGGTAAGTCAGTTTGCAAAAGCTTTGGGTAAAAACAAAGAATATTCAGAATTTGCAGACCGCGGCAACTGGTGGAAAAATGTAATTGATACTGCTTCGGGTTTTGCACGAATGAAAAAATCCGACGGCACCTGGTTCCCAAACTTTGATCCTTTTAAATCAGGCGCCAACGAACATTATGTAGAAGGAAATGCCTGGCAGCTAACTTTTTTTGTCCCGCAGGATATACGCGGACTTGCCAGCATTATTGGAAAGAAAAAATTTACCGACAGACTGGAATGGGGCTTTAATGAAAGCTATAAATGGCGTTTTAATGCGCCGAATGATGCCTATTGGGATTATCCGATTATGCAGGGCAACCAGCAATCAATGCACTTTGCGTTTCTTTTCAACTTTGTAGAAAAGCCCTGGCTTACTCAAAAATGGAGCAGGGCAATTATCGACAGGTATTACGGCTTTGACATCGCCAATGCTTATTTAGGTGACGAAGATCAGGGGCAAATGAGTGCCTGGTTTATGATGGCATCGCTGGGGCTTTTTCAAACTGATGGCGGTTGCAACACCAATCCACAATACGAAATCGGGAGCCCGCTATTTAGTAAAGTTGTAATTGATCTCGGAAATCAATATGGCAGGGGGAAATCGTTTACTATTGAAGCTAAAAATACTTCGAGAGTCAATAAATATATTCAGAGTGCCATACTTAACGGTAAAGTGTTGAATAGTTTTTCATTTCCCAGCGCTGAATTGTTAAAGGGTGGTAACCTTACCTTAATTATGGGAAGTGAACCAAATTACAAATGGGGTATTAATTAGTAAGCCTTTTTAGAAATGTTACTTCGTGCCTCGTAATAACGAATTTAGGCGCAAACATCCGCTATGACATTGAATCAGTGTTATTTTAACATTTCTCTCATTTATACTGCTGCTAAATGTAGAATCATTCTTCGTGTTTTCAGTGCTTCCGTGGCTAAAATTATCACCGCTATCTGTTTGTCTATCAATCAGTAAATCACCTAAAAAAAATATTTAAAAATAATTCAGTTTCCTTGTAGGCAATTTGTGTAAGTAAAATGCTCTTACTATAAACCTGACGGAAGGAAATCCCGAAGGCGGCAAACAATTAACCAAATACTTATTCAAAATTATTCATAATGAATATGAAAAAATCTCTACAGCTCACATGCTTATTGCTTTATGCTTCAGCAGGTCTGTATGCAGCTACTCCAGCAGATCATTTTAACCGGGCAGTTTCATTCCATTCCGTTTATCAGGATGCGATTAAAGGAACTGTAAAAGACGAAACGGGTAACCCGGTTCCAGGTGTTACCATTACGATAAAAGGTGCGCAGGGCGGAACTCAAACCAATACTTCAGGACAATATAGCATTGCGGCTAAAACCGGCGATGTTTTGGTATTCTCTTTTATCGGTTACCAAAGCAAGGAAGTTACAGTAGGCACCCAAAGCACACTTGATGTTACATTAACTCCGGACTCAAAAAACCTCGAAACTGTAGTCGTTACGGCATTGGGTATTAAACGTTCAGAAAAGTCGTTAACCTACACAACACAACAGGTATCGGGCGAAGAGCTAAATAAAGTTAAAAGTCCCAACCTTGTAAATTCGTTGAATGGTAAAGTTGCCGGGATGACGATTAGTCCAAGTTCTTCGGGAGTTGGTGGTTCGGCCAAAGTAATTTTAAGGGGTAGCCGTTCGGTAAGCGGCAATAACCAGCCTTTATATGTAATTGATGGGGTTCCAATCAGCAATAATGGTAATGCCAATGCACAACAGAACAGTGTTTTTGGCGGTGGCCAGGATGGTGGTGATGGAATATCGAACTTAAACCCTGATGATATTGAAAGCTTAACCGTATTAGAAGGTGCTTCTGCCGCTGCACTATACGGTAGCCAGGCACAGAACGGGGTAATCTTGATCACGACTAAACAAGGTAAAGCCGGTAAAACACAAATCGGTTTTTCATCGAGTTTAACTTTTGATAAAATTGCTTACAAACCCGAATTCCAGAACAGTTATGGTCCTGCATCTGCAACAACCAGAGACAGCTGGGGAGGTGCTATCAGCAACACGACTGATAACCTCGATCAGTTTTTCCAAACCGGAACAAATGCAACCAATTCGATCAATTTTTCAGGTGGATCGGAAATTGCCCAAACTTATTTTTCTTATGCCAATACATATGCAAGCGGCATACAGGAAGGAAATAAGTTAAACAGGCATAACATTAACCTGCGCGAAACAGCCAAGTTTTTAAACAACAAATTAACGGTTGATGGAAATGTAAGTTACATTAACCAGCGGATAAACAATAGTCCGTCAATTGGATTGTACAACAACCCCCTGGTTGGATTATATCTTTTTCCAAGGGGAGTTGATATCACACCTTACAAAGACAACTACCTGCTTGCTGGTAATGTGGGTACCGCCCGCCAGAACTGGCTAGGTGGCTCTGCTGATGTTAGTCAGAATCCATGGTTTTTAACCAACCTTAACCCAAATACAGCCATCAGAAACCGCTATTTATTCAGTGGAAATGTGAAATATGAATTTACGCCGTGGTTAAATCTTCAGGTAAGGGGAAATATAGACCGTACGACTGATGATTTTGAAAACAGACGTTATTCGGGTATAAACGGAAACTTTAACTCAAACGGAAGAGGATATCTTTCTCAGAATACCCAAACCTTTATTCAGAAATATGCCGATGCGATTTTAAATGTTACGGTGCCATTAAAAGGATCAGACTTTAAGATTAACGGATTAATTGGTAGTAGCATCAATGATCAGAAAACCACAGGATTATCTTTAGCCGGCGATTTGAGTGCTGTTGATTTATTTACCCCAAACAATACCATTGTGGCCAATGCAGGTACTTATACTTCAGATGTATTGAACACCACTAAAGCAAGTGATGCTTACCACAGCCAATTACAGGCGGTATTTGCAAATGCGAACTTATCCTATAAAGATTGGGCATTTTTAACATTAACAGGTAGAAACGACTGGTCTTCGAACCTGGCATTTACACCGAACATTTCCTATTTCTATCCATCAGTAGGGTTATCATTTATTGTATCGCAAATGGTTAAATTGCCAGAGGCAATTACCTATGCCAAAATTAGAGGTACTTATGCCGAAGTGGGTAACACAGTGCCGGCTTATTTAACTTTTATCCAGAATACTTTAGGTAACGGTGGTGCACTTACCATCAACACCAACAGGGCATTTGCTGAGTTAAAACCAGAAAGAACAAAATCGTTCGAGATTGGTACTGATATGCGTTTTCTGGCCAACCGTTTAAATTTTAGCTTTACTTATTACAAAACGAACACCAAAAACCAATATATTCCGGTTAAACCAGCACCGTCAGGACTTGTGGCAACAGGCTACTTAAATGCAGGTGATGTTCAGAATCAGGGTTTACAGTTTACATTAGGCGCTGATGTATTAAAAGGCGACGGCCTTAACTGGAACACAGCCATCAACGGATCGATGAACAGAAATAAAATCATTGATGTTGCTGCTTCGCAAGGTTTAAATTCGATCGATTTAACAGGTGGTGGTAACAATGCTTATATTTCGCGTATTGCCACAGGCGGATCATATGGTGATATTTACGGTTATACCTTACAGAGAGATGCAAATGGCCGCATCATTTTAAATGGTGATGGAACAGCTACAAATCCTTATTTTCCGGTTAAAAGTGCAGATTATAGTTTAATTGCGAATGCAAATCCTAAATTTCAGCTGGGCTGGAACAACAGTTTCAATTATAAAGATTTCAGCTTAAGCTTTTTAGTAGATGGTAAGTTTGGAGGCAAGGTGCTTTCACTTACTGAAGCATTGATGGATCAGGCTGGTGCTTCTAAAGCATCAGGTGATGCAAGGGCACAGGGTGGTGTTAAAATTGACGGTGTTGATGCCAGCGGAAAAGCAGTTTCGGCTACCATTAACCCACAAAGCTATTATTCTTTCTTAGGTGATAGAAATGGTGTAACCGGCGAATATGTGTATAGTGCTACAGTTGTGCGTTTGCGCGAAGCTTCAATTGGTTATAATTTACCTTTAAAAGGAACATTTAAAAGCATGCGCCTTTCGTTAATTGGTAGAAACCTATTCTATTTCTACAAAAAAGCACCTTATGATCCGGAGGTTACCATGTCTACCGGTAATGGTTTATCTGGTATAGATGTTTTTAACCAGCCGGTTACCAGAAGTTTTGGTTTTAACCTTAATGTTTTATTTTAATACGAACAAACATGAAATCGATATATCATTCATCTCAACATAAAATTAAAGGTTTGTCTTTAGTTTTACTTTTAGCCGCTGCCGGCTTAAACCAGGGCTGTAAAAAGAATTTTGAAAGTTTTAACACCAACGATAATTTACCTACAACCGAGCAGAGTTTAGCTTTATTAAAATCAGCAATCGGCCCAATCCAACAGAATATTTTTTCTAATTACCAAATTGCACAGAATTTAAGTTCAGATGCTTTTAGCGGGTACATGATGTCGCCAAACAATTTTGGTGGCGGTATCAACAATATGAATTATTCGCTTAACAACGGCTGGAACGAAACTGGCTTTAACGATCAGTACACCAATGTAATGGCGCCAATTTCTAAGATAGCCATATCACCTTTAAAAGCAACTGCACCAGAATCGTGGGGTATTTCACTTTTAGTACAGGTGATTGCGATGAATAGGGTAACTGACAAATTTGGTCCGATTCCTTATACGCAGGCAGGTAAATCATTGATTTCGCAAGCTTATGATGACCAAAAAACGGTTTATACCGAATTTTTTAAACAGATTGATACAGCAGCAAATAATCTGCAGACTTTTATGGCAGCAAATCCTGGCAAAAAAGCTTATTTCGATACCGGCGATCTGGTTTATGGAGGAGACGTTGCGAAATGGCTTAAATTAGCCAATTCGTTACGCTTGCGTTTAGCCATGCGCATTGTTAAAGTTGATCCGGCTACGGCTAAACTTCAGGCAGAAAAAGCAATGGCTGCAACAGGAGGCTTAATGACCACACCAGGTGATAATGCGGCAGTTGCACAGTCGGGCAACAGAAACAACGACCTTTGGAATGTAACCGTAAATTATGATGGTGATAACGCTATGGGTGCAGCGCTACAATCTTACCTGGTTGGTTATAAAGATCCGCGTTTATCGATATATTGCACCCCAGCCACTGATCCCTTGTTTGCAGGAAAGTTTGTAGGAATCAGATCGGGAGCTAATACTTCTTTTAATGGTTTAGCCAAAGCAGGTTACAAAACCTATTCGAGTTTAAATTCGTCTATTCCTGACAACTCAAGGTCACCTATCGGACAAAAAGCCCCACAGATCCTGATGACGGCTGCAGAAGTTTGGTTTTTAAAAGCTGAAGCAGCTCTACGTGGCTGGACAGGTGCAGGAGATGCACAGACCAATTATGAAACAGGTATAACTACTTCAATGCAACAATGGAACGCAACTATTGGTAGTTATTTGGCTGATGCAACAAGCAAGCCAACTGCTTATGTAGATCCGAAAAACCCGGCAAACAACGCAGACGCAGTAAGTACCATTACCGTTAAATGGGATGGAGCTGCTTCTAACGAAGTAAAATTAGAGCGCATTATTACCCAGAAATGGTTAGCCATTTTTCCTGACGGAGCTGAGGCATGGGCCGACTTCCGCAGAACAGGTTATCCAAAACTGTTTACTGTAGCCAATAACAATAGCGGTGGCACAATCAATACCCAGTTACAGATCCGCAGATTGCCATATCCAACAGCAGAATACGGCAACGGAAACAAAGATGAGGTACGTAAAGCAGTAACCTTGCTTGGAGGACCAGATAACGGCGGCACCAGATTATGGTGGGACGTAAACAAAGCAAATTTTTAACACACAAATACCTGGGTAGGATGACGAAAGTTATCCTACCTTTTTTATAAAAACCAATTTCTAACCAAAATTTTAAACCTATGAGAAACCTAACCGTTTTCGGTATGCTACCGTTAACAGCTCCCCTCTTTTTTATTGGTAAATAACTTCAAGATCATTTTATATAAAATCTGTTTGTAGCGATTGCAAGCCTAATACCAATTTCTAACCAATTTAAATCAAAAAATTATGACAACTACCAAATTGTTAACATGCAAAAACGCCGCCTTATCTGTGGCTTTATTTTTAACCTTGGCCATCAGCGGCTGTAAGAAAAAAGACATTGCACAAGATGAAACCTTAACCGGTCCTGCTAAAAAAGAAGCGACTAACTCTACTTCAGCCATTGGAGTAACTGGTCCAAAGGGTGTATGTTATGTAGAAGTGAACGGTGCTGATATCCGGAACGTCGGGAAATATAAACTTTCTTCAGGAGAACAATTATTCGACATTGCAATCATTTTCGCTGCCAATATCAATTACAATACTTCAACCCAAAAAGCCGAACTCGGTTTTAACACCAATGTTTCGAACATTCTGAACAACAAAACCACCTACATTAAACCTTTACAAGATAAAGGAATAAAGGTTTTGCTTTCCATTTTGGGCAATCACCAGGGTGCTGGTTTCTGTAATTTCACCTCGCAGGCCTCTGCCCAGGCATTTGCACAGCAATTGGCAAATGCGGTTAACACTTATGGCCTTGATGGTATCGATTTCGATGATGAATATGCCGAATATGGTAACAACGGCACCGGACAACCAAATGCCAGCTCATTTGTGTACCTCGTAACGGCATTAAGGCAACTATTACCAAGTAAAATTATTTCGTTTTATTTTTATGGCCCGGCGGCTTCAAGATTATCTTATAATGGCGTAACTGTTGGTTCTAAAGTAAATTATAGCTGGAATGCCATTTATGGTACTTATTCTGTGCCAAATGTTGCAGGCCTGGCCAAAGCAAACCTGGGTCCTGCAGCTGTTGATATACAGGCAACAAGTTCATCTACAGCAGCATCTCTGGCTACACAAACCGTTAACAATGGTTATGGAGTTTACCTGTATTATAATTTACCAAATTCGGATGTACACACTTATCTGTCGAGTATATCAAGTAAATTATACGGCGGTAAAACCACTACCTACACGCCTTAACTGATAAAATAATTATCACGGGCACACAATAAATTTCCAATCGCTGCAAACATTTTTGAGTAGGACGACGAGAGTTGTTCTACTTTTTTTTAGCCAAAATTCCGACATCAGAACATCGTATCTCGATATTATATCGATTTAGCCATTTGCTTACTAACATACCATTTCTATCTTTGTAACCGTTATCTTTGCACGGATACAGGTTTAGGTTAAACAACCATGATTTTTTCAGGTTCAAAATAACAACACTGTATTCGTTTTTGTCCCCTTTTTGGAGTAGGATGTATAAATACACCCGCAGACACTATTTGAAGGTAGAATATAATTTTTAATTTTAAACGCTTAATTTTACCCGAATGGATATCTTATCATACCTTTTAGAACTCTTGCAGCAACGCAAAGAAGTTGGTATTACCGGCTTGGGCACCTTTTATAAAAAGAAATACCCGGGAAGATACGATAAGGAAAAACAAACGTTTTTACCTCCGGGATATACGCTTCAGTTTTCCAGCGATTTAAGCGAAGAAAAGGCTTTGGCAGATTTTATTGCCGCTAAAAGGAATATCTCTAACGAGAGCGCCAATTATTACATTACGCAGTTTGTTGAAGAGATAAATCAAAAACTGGAGCTAAACCACGAAATCGAATTAGAAAATACCGGCCGTTTATTTTTTACCGAGCAAGGACTGGATTTCGAACCAATAAAGAATATCAATTATGGTTCTGAATTTTATGGGTTGCCTTCTTTACCAGAAACTTCAACTGCAGAGGTAAAACCCGATTCGCAAAAAGATGAGGAAGAAGTGTACGATGAAATTGCCGAGGCACCGGTTGTACCATCTCCGTTCGAAAATAAATCATACCACCATCCTGTAATCGAAAATGTAGAGTTGGATGAAGTTAAAGACGATCTTAAAAACACTTTACAACATTCTGAAAACCCTGTAGAAGAAGTTACCGAAGCGCCTGAATTTATTAAGGAACAGCATGAAGAACACCCAAACCGTTTTGGCCATACACCAGAATCGGAGGTAGATAATGTGGCTGCCGAACACCAGACGGCTGAAACTGATCAAACTGATGAAACAAACCCGGTAGAAGGTTCAATTGCAGCAACCAGTACAGCTGAAGAACCAAAAGAGATAGAAGTTCCCGAATCTATACTGGCACAGCATGAAGAACACCCGAACCGCTTTGGCCATACGCCGGAAACAGAGGTTGAAAATATTGTAGCAGAACATCATGCGGCAGAAACTATAATACCTGTTGAAGAAGAAGCTGAATTAGAACAAAATGCAGCAGAAACGGAAGAAACGCAGGTAGTTGATGAACCTGCTGCAGTTGAAGTTCCGGAGTCGGTAGTGGCACAGCATGAAGAAAATCCTAACCGTTTTGGGCACACACAAGAGGCCGAAAATAATTCTGCCGGATCTATCGAAACAGTAATTCCTGAGTCGGTTTCTACACCAAAACAAGAATATTCGAGCCGTTTTTCGCTCAGACCGGAAACCGAAGAGCCAAAAACATACCTTCATTTAGAAGATGAAACCAAACCGGAAGAACCGGTAATTGAAGCGCCGGAATTTATTAAGGAGCAGCATGCTGAACACCCTAACCGTTTTGGTCACGATCCGATTATACACGATCAGGAACCGCCACAGGGCATGTCTACCTGGTTAAAAGTAACCATCATCATTTTAATTTTAGTGATTATTGCAGCCATTACTTATCTGGTTAAGCCTGAGCTTTTTAACGGAAAAACCGAAGTAGCAAAAACAGCACCTGTGGTTATCGATTCTCCAAAAACAGCCGTTGATTCAGCTAAAATAAAACAGGATTCGATCGCTAAAACTGATAGCATTTTAAAAGCTAATCAGGTTCAGAAAAAAGCCGACACGGTTAAAAAGGCAGTTGTTAAAACAGCCGAAAAACCAGTAGCTGCCGTACCTGCTGAAAAACCAAAAGAAGATAAAATTGTACCAAACACCGGTCCTTCTACGTTTTATGTTATTGCAGCATCATTCCAGTCAGAAAAAAAAGCGCTTGTATTTGTTAAGCAAATGGAAAAAATCGGTTTAAAAGCAGAAATTGCCAGCGTGCCGGGCCGCTTAAAAAAGGTAAGTATAGCGAGCTTTCCATCTGAACAGGAAGCACTGAAACAAAAAAATATTTTACAGGAAAAACTTAAAGGCAAAGGGTATTTCGTACAACAAAAACACAACACACAACCATAATGATAAATTTATTAATTCAGGACACCACACAAGCATTACAAGACACCGCAAATGCGGTTAACCAGGCAGTAACACAGCCACAGGAACAATTACATTTTATCGATCTTCTTTTTAAAGGCGGTTGGGTAATGATCCCGTTAACCTTCCTTGCTTTTTTAGCCTTGATTATTTTTGTTGAACGTTACTTAACCATCAAAAAGGCCACTAAAGACGAAGCCAACCTTATGGTGCAGATCAGGTCTTACATTCAGTCGGGTAATTTAGACGGCGCCATGTCATTGCTGAGAAACAATAACTCTCCCCTTTCGCGCATGCTGCAAAAAGGTTTAAAACGCATTGGCCGTCCCATTAAAGATATTGAGGGTGCCATTGAAAATGTAGGCAAACTCGAAGTTTCTAAATTAGAGAAAAACATCAGTATATTGGGTATTGTTGCCGGTATTGCACCAATGCTAGGTTTCGTAGGTACCATTGTGGGGGTAATTACCATCTTCCACCAGGTATCCATTAAGGGTGCTATTGAAATTGGTACCATTTCTGGCGGTTTATATACCAAAATGATTACTTCGGCAACCGGATTAATTATCGGTATCATCGCTTACGTACTGTACCACATTTTAAACATCATGGTGGAGAAAATCATCCTTAAAATGGAAACCGATGCAATTGATTTTATTGATTTACTAGAAGAACCAGGCAAATAATGAATTTACGCAAAAGAACAAAAGGATCGGTAGAAGTACATACTTCAGCGTTGAACGATATTATGTTCTTCCTGATGCTGTTCTTCTTACTGGCCTCGGCTGTAGTAAATCCTACTGTAGTTAAATTATTATTGCCGCAATCATCCAGCGGACAACAATCGACCGCCAAAAAAGCCGTTACCGTTACCATAGACGAAAACCTGAAATATTTCGTTGAAAAGAAACCGGTTAGCATTGAAGAATTAGAGCCTACATTGGCCTCATACCAGAAACTGGCACCCGATATGACCATTTTGTTATATGTATCACGTAATGTAACCTATCAGGATGGATTTGTGGTAAACGATATTGCCAATAAATTAAAATTGAAACTTGTTGTAGCCGTTGAGCCTAAAAAATAATGAACTACAAAGCACAAAACGTACCTAACGGGGAAAATAATTATCCTAAAGCCATTGCTATTGCAAGCGGTATTATGGGCTTTTTGTTGTTGATCAGCTTTTTTATTGTGATTGGTTCATTCCAGCCACCTGAAGAAGTGGGTATGGGCGGTATGGTGGTAAATTACGGAACTTCGGCTGAAGGTATGGGCGACGATTATACCAGTATTGAAGAACCCTCAGCAGATCCGGATGCAAACGGGAAACCACCAGAAAAAGTAACACCCGAGGAAAAAGTTACCCCAACCACTTCTACCGAAAGTAGCGATAAAGAAGTGCAGACACAAAATACTGAAGATGCCATTGCGGTTAATACCAAGCCTACAAAACCAACCAAAACGGCACCCACTCCGGTAACTGAAGATAAGCCTGCCAAACCGGTGATTAACCAGAATGCGCTTTACAAAGGCAAGAAAAACACCGGCCAGGGCCAGGGTGATGGAACCGGAAATACACCAGGAAACCAGGGTGATAAAGACGGCGATCCGTTAGCATCCAATTATGGTGAAGGTGGCTCTGGAAATGGCAATGTACAATTATCATTAGCCAGCAGAAAGTTTATCGATATTCCAAGAATTCAGGATGATGGACAAAGCGCAGGTAAAATTGCCGTTCAGATCCGAGTGGATAAGAATGGAAAAGTTGTTCAGGCCCGTGCTGGTGCAAAAGGAACTACCTTATCTGATCTAGCGCTCTGGCGAAAATGCGAACAGGCGGTATTAGGCTCCAGTTTAAACAAACTCGAATCTGCCCCCGATGTACAAACCGGGATCGTTATGTTCAACTTTAAAGTGAAATAAAATTTTAAGATATTATATAAACCAAGGTCTGTGTTTTCACAGACCTTTTTTGTTCAACATAATATTCACCACGCAGTGATTTATTTCCTCACAAACCACCTCATATACTTCCAAAATTCACCAACCCCGCTTATCCCGCCGTGGTCTGTGTCCTCACAGATCAACTCATATACTTCCGAAGTTCCCGCGTCGTGGTCTGTGTCCTCACAGAACACCGCATATATATGTCCCTGTCTAAGTTCAGTTAAAGACTTCCGAAGTTCCGCCACCCCACATGCAATTTCAAAACTTCGGAAGACGAGCCCAATCCCATTTGAACTTCAAACGCCAATCGCTTATATTTGGCTCCTATTATGAACTACCAACAAACGCTTGATTTTTTATACAGTAAACTCCCGATGTTTACCCGCGTTGGCGCGTCTGCTTTTAAAAAGGATTTAACCAATACCATTATTCTTTGTGAGGCTTTAGATAATCCACAGGATAAATTTAAAAGCATCCATGTAGCCGGTACTAATGGAAAAGGATCAACTTCGCACATGTTGGCTTCCGTGCTACAGTCGCAGGGCTATAAAACAGGCTTATATACGTCTCCACACTTAAAAGATTTCCGCGAGCGCATCCGCATCAACGGGAAAATGATCAGCAAAACTGAAGTCGTATCGTTCGTAAAAGACCAGCAAAAACTGATCGAAAAAACGGAGCCTTCTTTTTTCGAGGTTACCGTGGCCATGGCATTCGATCATTTTGCTAAACACGAGGTAGATGTGGCTGTAATCGAAGTAGGTTTAGGCGGAAGGTTAGATTCAACCAACATCATTACCCCGCAAATATCGGTCATTACCAACATCAGCCTCGACCATATGAACATGCTGGGCAATACCCTGGCAGAAATTGCAGGCGAAAAGGCAGGTATCATTAAAAAAAATATCCCTGTGGTTATTGGCGAAACGCAGCAAGAATCGGCACCGGTGTTTATTAAAAAAGCAAAAGCTGAGGATGCGCCTATCATTTTTGCCGACGCCGTATTAACTGCCCAGGATTTTAAAATCAAAAACAGTAAACTTTCCCTAAACGTTTATAAGGCAGGAAATATTAAATACAAAGATCTTCAAAGTGATCTTACCGGCATTTATCAGCACAAAAATATTTTAACCGTTCTTGAAACCTTAGCGGTACTGAATGAGAAAACTGAAATTAAAACTGATAAAGATGCAATTTATAAAGGCATCAGTCTGGTTAAAAAACAAACCGGTTTACAGGGGCGTTGGCAAACCCTGAGAAAAAACCCACTTGTCATCTGTGATACCGGCCATAATGAAGCAGGCATTACCGAAGTAATTAAAAATATTGCGCAAACCCCTTATCAAAAACTGCACATTGTTTTCGGGATGGTAAATGACAAGGATATTTCGAAAGTTTTATCCTTAATGCCTAAAAATGCCACTTACTATTTTTGTAAACCAGATTTAGAACGCGGTTTAAAAGCCGATGAACTTAAAAAACAGGCGGCAGCTTATCATTTACACGGAAAAAGCTATGCATCAGTAGCCGAGGCCAAAGAAAAGGCCATTCAATCTGCGGATCCAAAAGATTTGGTTTTTATTGGTGGAAGTACATTTGTGGTAGCCGAAGCGATATAAGCAAAGGAGATCAAATAAATCATCTCCTTTGCTTATATTAAACTACTGTGCTTCCAGTAGCCATTGCTGGTTTGATGATCCGGAAGTACCATTCATACTATACTGAACAATCTTAGTACCACTGCTTGTACCACTACCCGGATTGTCAAGAACATAGTGATTCGAAAGATTACTTTGAATTACATATTTATTGGCGCCAACAGGAATTAAATTCCATTTTTGATTTGCCCCATTTGTAACGGTGTACTGAATGATATTACCATTTAATGCCTGTATCCCTCCTGAAATGTCCAATGCTTTGGTGCTGTTGGCATTAACAACAACATAACTTGTCCCCTGCGTATTAAATTGCCACTTCTGGCCATTTCCGGTAGCATTGGTACTTTGAACTAAAAAGGCACTATTAGCTGTGCTGTTATTCTCTATGGCGAGGTAAAGTCCGCTTGATGCATTTTTTATTTTATACCAGGTATTTGCTGAAATGCCATTCGTAACCGGCACTGTTAATGGTGTTGAATTCTGGTTAAAAATATCAGTAATGGTAATTCTGACTGAATAACTGCCTGTTCCTAAGGTGCTGGAAATGGTTACAGATCTTTTTTGAGGCAATACCTCATTTACCGTACTAACTACTCCACCTGATGAATTTAGTAATTCTATTTTTGAAGAAAGTTGCGGACTTTTCAGCTGATTATTTACCCAGTTTACGGTAACCGTATTACCACTGGCAATAGCTGTTGCAGATTGTACTTCTCCAATGGTTAAGGTAGGTGCAGTGCCCTGGTTGCTTTGTGCCGGAAGGCTTAATGTGCGTCCAGTGCTAAAACCGGCACCAGGTTGCGTATTTCCTCCATGTTCCATAAAATAAGCATCTTCGGCAGTATCATAACCTGAATTAAAAGCCCTGTCGTAAATCCCGTTTCTACCTTCATCTCCTGCATTGGCACTAAAACTTCTGCTGGTATGTTTTTCCCATGTATTGCTTGTATTTAAGTTCCAGCAATCCTTAAAAAATGCCTTTCTAACATATCTTCCATCATAATCAGGATTGCTTCCAACCCAGTTTTCTAAAAAGGCATCGTTACCCGAACCCAGAAAGGTAGTCCGCTCAGGAATAGCCAATGTACTGGTATGAAACCAGACACCGTTCGATTGATTTTGAATAAAAGTGCCTATATATAATTTCCCGTCACGTTTCCATGCCCTTAAGGCTATATTGTACCAGGTGTTGAGTGCCCATTGGTATGGATTGATTGTTTTATATCCATCACCTTCTCCTCCAAATCTGCTGCTAATGGTTTGTGGGCCCGTATAAGCCACTTCAGAATAGATTCCGCCAGCAGTGTTCGGATCCCATAATGAAGAAATAAGGATATTTGGCGTTCCAAAAGAATTATCAGGCGTTTGCTGTAAGCCTGCATAGCCACCCGAATAATTATGTACAGAAAAATATTCGGCATTGGCAGATTGTGTAATTTTTATCTTATGTATTTTGGCAATAGCATCAGACGGAAAAGAAAAATAGAGATGTTCTGATGGAGCAGCGTTTTCTCCGCTGACAAGAGCTGTATTTACCGAACTCATTTTGGGGATTGATAATTGGGGATTTTCAGCAATAATGTTTTTTTGACAAGACATCAGTGAAAATAACAGCATCATCCAAGCCGTTAACGACCAGGGAAAAAAAGTAAATGGTTTCATATTTTTTTAGATTAGGTTGAGAATGTATTTGGTAATTAAAGCTACTCATAAAAATATGCTGATATTATTTTTTGTCTACACAAACGATTGACTGCGCTTTTTGACCTGAAATAATTATTTTAACAGCTTAAAAATGAGATACCTAATCCGAACTTGATGATTTCTGTGCCTCAAAATCAAAGTATTAAACCAATTACCCGCTTTTTGACTTGTATCAATAAGGCAAACGTTTGCGCGTAATTAATACTACATATCCGGTTAGCCTGTCAATATTGCAATAGTTTCTAAATCTTTACATAAACTTCAAAATATCTTCACTTAAAAGTTATTACTTTAGCCCTTTAACTAAAACACAATGAAGAAAATATCCTGTCTAATCTTTACCATTTCTATTTTTTCGATTTCGCTTTCCTCAGCCCAAACTAAAAAACCTGCTATAGCAACTGCTAAAGCATTCCCCGCCGAAGTTGCCCGCCCTAAATTGGTGGTTGGCTTAGTGGTCGACCAAATGCGCTGGGATTATCTATACCGTTACTATAACCGCTATACCAACGGTGGTTTTAAAAGATTGATTAACGAAGGTTTTTCTGTAGAAAACACATTTATTCCTTATACACCAACTTATACAGCCTGCGGCCATACTTGTATTTATACCGGTTCAGTTCCGGCGGTTCATGGCATTATCGGTAACGACTGGTATGATCCAGAAACTAAAAAGAATGTTTACTGTACCGAAGATTCCTCAGTATCAACTGTTGGCAGTACCCCTTCATCCGAAGGCAATATGTCGCCGAAAAATATGTTAACCACTACCATTACTGATGAGTTAAGGTTAGCCACCAATTTCAGGGGAAAAGTAATCGGTATTTCATTAAAAGACAGGGGTTCCATCTTGCCTGCCGGTCATGCGGCAAATGCGGCATACTGGTACCAGGGTAGCACCGGAAACTGGATAACCAGTACCTATTACATGAAAGAAGTACCTACCTGGATTGCTGATTACAATAAATTAAAACTGGCGAATAAGTTTTACGCAAAAAACTGGGAAACTTTATATCCGATTAATACCTATGTAAACAGTACAGCTGATGAGAAAGCTTACGAGGGTAAATCGAGTACATTTCCTCACCAGTTAACACAAAACGTTGATAAAAATTTCGATGCCATCAGAAGTACACCTTATGGCAACACCATCACTTTGGATCTGGCCAAATTAGCCATCTTATCAGAAGATTTAGGTCAGGATAACATTACCGATTTCTTAGCGGTAAGCTGTTCATCTACCGATTATGTTGGTCATGCCTACGGTCCGAATTCTATTGAAGCAGAAGATACCTATTTGCGTTTAGATAAAGATTTTGAAGAGTTTTTTAACTACCTGGATAAAAAAGTAGGTAAAGGCAATTACACCGTATTTTTAACGGCCGATCATGGTGCTGCACATGTACCTGGCTTTATGCAGGAGAATAAATTACCTTCAGGTGTAGTAAGCGACCGTGATGTTGCAAGCAAGTTAAACACTTACCTAAATGATAAATTTAAGGTGAATAATGTGGTTTTAAGATCTCAAAACAACCAGATCATTTTCGATCATGACAAAACCGATAAAGGCGATGTAAGTTTCGATGTAATTAAAGCAGCATCAGTTGAATTCCTGAAAAAATTAGATGGTTTCCAAAATGCGGTTGACATTGCTAAAATATCGCAATCTACACTTCAGGAAATACAGAAAAAAATGATTACCAATGGATACAATGCACGAAGAAGTGGCGATATCTATTACGTTTTACAGCCCAACTGGTTCAACGGGGGTAGCACGGGTACCACACATGGAAACTGGAATCCCTACGATTCGCATATTCCATTGGTTTTTATGGGTTGGGGAATTAAACCCGGTGCAACAAACAAAATGCATTATATGACAGATATTGCACCAACACTGGCCGCACTGCTGCATATCCAAACTCCGAACGGAACCGTCGGAGAACCGATTACAGAAATCACCAATAAATAATTTAATAAAACTATGCCCACCAGCATAGTTTTTTTGTTTTATAGTCATCTCGACCGGAACGCAGTGGAGCGCCCGCCTGCTTCGGGCAGGGAGAGATCTATCTCAAGATAGATTTTGCTTTGCAGAGCCTTCGGGTTCTCGACTACGTTTCACTCCGCTCAAAATGACGTGCTAAGGTAACCCCACTAGAAATGATGTCTACTTGTTAAAATTCCATATTTTCTCTTATTTTAGATCATGTCAACATACACCGCTACCAAACTCACGCCCATGCTGGAATCGCATGATATGCAAGCAACCCTAACCTTTTATTCTGAAATATTAAACTTCACCTGCGTAGCAAAATCTGACGATCTTAGCTGGTTAACCCTCAGCAAAGATGGCATAGAAATGATGTTCTGCGCTCCTAACCAGCACCGCAACATTCCAAAACCGATCATGAGCGGTTCTCTCTACATCAATACAAATGAAGTTGCTGCGCTTTGGGAAAATTTAAAAGATCAATGTGATATCTGTTATCCCCTGGAAGATTTTGACTATGGCATGAGGGAGTTTGCCATTTATGATAATAACGGTTATTTACTACAATTCGGACAGGATTTATAACTGAACCAAAAGCCATAACGGTATAGGGTATTCGCGCGTTAAGCAGCATATTTTAGTACATTTGCATACCAAATATATTTGGAAACAAGGATTGGTAATTTGAGCATGCCGGTCTTTTAAATCCCATAGTATGCAACAAGTAGAAATCTATAAGCCTAAAAATAAAATCCGTTTTGTAACCGCTGCCTCCCTTTTTGATGGACACGACGCAACCATTAACATCATGCGCCGAATCCTCCAGTCTTCAGGTGCAGAAGTGATTCATCTTGGCCATAACAGATCTGTAGATGAAGTGGTAAACTGCGCCATTCAGGAAGATGTTCAGGGTATTGCCATGACGTCCTATCAGGGCGGACATATCGAATATTTTAAGTACATGTACGATCTTTTGCAGGAAAAGGGTTCTGGTCATATTAAAATATTTGCAGGTGGTGGCGGTGTGATTTTACCTTCAGAAATTGAAGAACTTCAGGCCTATGGAATTTCCAAGATCTACTCTCCTGATGATGGCCGTAAAATGGGTTTACAGGGCATGATTAACGACATGCTCATCCAAACCGATTTCGTTACCAAAACCCATATCACCAACGAGCTCGAAACCATCCCGACGAAAGATATTAAAGCCATTGCCGGAGCCATTACCGTTGCAGAAAATGACCCCGAAGGTGCCCAGAAATTTGTCGACGAATTAAAAAAACTCTCCAAAAATAACACGGCGCCTATTTTGGGAATCACGGGAACAGGTGGTGCCGGAAAGTCATCTCTTGTAGATGAACTGGTACGTCGTTTTTTGGTAGAAGTGAAAGATAAAACCCTGGCCATTATCTCTGTCGATCCTTCAAAAAGAAAAACAGGTGGCGCTTTACTCGGCGACCGTATCCGGATGAATGCCATCAATAATCCACGGGTGTATATGCGCTCTTTAGCCACCCGTCAGGCAAACCTGGCTTTATCGAAAAACGTACAGGAAAGCATCGATATCTGTAAAGCAGCTGGTTACGATTTAATTATCGTAGAAACCTCAGGGATTGGCCAATCAGATACTGAAATAACCGAACACTGTGATGTTTCCTTATATGTAATGACGCCAGAGTTTGGAGCAGCTACACAACTTGAAAAAATCGACATGTTAGATTTTGCCGATCTCGTGGCCATCAATAAATTTGATAAACGCGGTGCTTTAGATGCCCTGCGTGATGTACGCAAGCAATACAAACGCAACCATAATATTTTCGATGCCAAAGACGATGAAATTCCGGTTTATGGCACCATGGCATCGCAGTTTAACGATCCGGGCATGAATAACCTGTTCGTGGCCTTAATGGACCAGATTAAATTAAAAACCGGAACCGACTTTAAGGCCAAAATGGAATTAACTTCCGATCAATCCGAAAAAATATACATCATTCCACCCGATCGCATCCGTTACCTAGCAGAAATTGCCGAAGCGAGCCAGATGTATAACGAATGGGTAGATAAACAGGCAACCACTGCCCGGAGAATGTATCAACTCAAAGGTGTAATTGATCTGTTAAGTGAGGCAAATTTACCTGACAAATCAAAAGTCTCCCCAGCAGGGGGAGATTTAGAGGGGGTTTATGCTTTCTTCGAAGAACAATTGGATGGTGAATGCAAACGCCTGCTCCGCCAATGGCCCGAAACCAAAAGGGCTTATAAAGAAGAATTTTTCATTTATAAAGTACGCGATAAAGAGATAAAACAACCCTTATTCTACGAATCACTTTCCAAACTGAATATCCCTAAAGTATCTTTACCGAGATACGAAGATTGGGGCGATATTTTAAGGTGGTTGCTAACCGAAAACCTTCCCGGCGAATTCCCCTATGCAGCTGGTGTTTTTCCACTAAAAAGAGATGGCGAAGACCCAACACGGATGTTTGCAGGTGAAGGTGGCCCCGAACGGACTAATAAACGTTTTCACTATGTTTCTTTAGGTCAGCCGGCGCACCGTTTATCTACCGCCTTTGATTCTGTTACCTTGTATGGCGAAGATCCGCACGTAAGACCTGATATTTATGGGAAAATTGGTAATTCAGGGGTGAGTATTGCCACTTTGGACGATGCCAAAAAACTATACTCCGGGTTTGATCTTTGTTCGTCATCAACTTCTGTATCCATGACCATTAACGGCCCGGCGCCCATGTTACTGGGCTTTTTCATGAATGCAGCAATCGATCAGCAGTGTGAAAAATACATCATCGAAAATGATTTAACCAAAGAAGTTGAGGCTAAAATTGTTGCCATCTATAAAGCTAAAAAAAAAATACCGCGACCAACTTATAACGGAACTTTGCCTGAAGGAAACAATGGCTTAGGCTTAATGCTTTTAGGCGTAACCGGCGATCAGGTTTTACCTGCCGATATTTATGCGCAAATCAGGGCTAAAGCCATCAGCTCAGTTCGTGGAACCGTTCAGGCCGATATTTTAAAAGAAGATCAGGCGCAGAATACCTGTATATTTTCTACTGAATTTGCCTTGCGGATGATGGGCGATATCCAGAAATATTTCATTGACGAAAAAGTACGGAACTTCTATTCGGTATCCATTTCGGGCTATCATATTGCCGAAGCAGGTGCCAACCCCATTTCGCAACTTGCTTTTACCCTGAGTAACGGTTTTACTTTCGTAGAGTATTATTTAAGCCGGGGCATGCACATTGATGATTTTGCGCCAAACCTGTCTTTCTTTTTCTCCAACGGGATTGATCCTGAATATGCCGTTATTGGTCGCGTAGCCAGAAGAATCTGGGCCAAGGCGATCAAGAATAAATATAAAGGAAACGATCGCTCACAAAAGCTTAAATACCATATCCAAACTTCTGGCCGCTCATTACATGCCCAGGAAATTGATTTTAACGATATCCGTACTACTTTACAGGCACTTTATGCCATATACGATAACTGCAATTCGCTGCACACCAACGCTTACGATGAAGCCATTACCACACCAACTGAAGAATCGGTAAGAAGAGCCATGGCCATCCAGTTGATTATTAACAGAGAGTTAGGCCTCGCCAAAAACGAAAATCCGTTACAAGGTGCATTTATCATCGAAGAACTAACCGATCTGGTTGAGGATGCCGTTCTTGCTGAATTTAAACGCATCAACGATCGTGGCGGCGTTTTAGGTGCGATGGAAACCATGTACCAGCGAGGAAAAATCCAGGAAGAAAGTTTGTATTATGAAACTTTAAAACATACCGGCGAATATCCGATTGTAGGCGTTAATACATTTTTAAACAAAAATGGCTCCCCTACCATTGTTCCCGGCGAAGTAATTCGGGCCACAGAAGAGGAAAAACAGTATCAGATTTCGGCACTGCAAAAATTCCAGGACCGTAACGCAGATCGTTCGGCAGATTTGTTAAAACAATTGCAAAAATCAGCCATTGCAGGTGATAACATTTTTGAACAGCTGATGGAAATCTGCAAAATCTGCTCCTTAGGTCAGATTAGCAAAGCACTTTATGAAGTAGGCGGTCAATATAGAAGAAACATGTAAATGAGAGCAATAGTATTATTTTTCATGCTCAGTTTTTCATTCAAAACCTGGGCGCAGGAAGCACCAAAGTCATCTTTTATTCTGGTATTGGGCGTTGCACAAGATGGCGGTTACCCACATATGGGCTGTCAGAAAAACTGTTGTAAAATGGCATGGAAAGATGAAAAATTAAGAAAAAATGTCGTTTCACTCGCATTAGTAGATCCACAAACAAAAAAATGGTGGTTGTTTGAGGCTACACCAGATATAAAACAACAGCTACAGGATTTTAGAAAGAGTACAAACGAAGCTTATCCCTATTTACCTGAGGGTATTTTCATTACCCACGCCCATATCGGCCACTATACCGGATTAATGGAATTTGGAAGAGAAGTAATGTCTACAAATGGTTTAAAGGTTTATGTACTGCCTAAATTAAAATCATTTATCGAACAGAACGGTCCCTGGAGCCAGTTGGTAAAACTCAATAATATTAACCTGATTACCTTAAAAGCTGATCAGTCTATAAACATCGCTGATAATAAAATAACAGCTTTTACTGTTCCGCATAGAGATGAATTTTCGGAGACTGCTGGTTTTAAAATCGAAACACCAACCAAGAAGTATCTATTTATTCCTGACATAGATAAGTGGAGCAAGTGGAATAAAAACATCATTGATGAGGTAAAAAAAGTCGATGTAGCGATGATAGATGCTACTTTTTACAGCAATAACGAACTTGGAAACAGGCCAATTGCCGAAGTTCCACACCCACTCGTAACCGAAACGGAAGAATTGTTCAGCAAAGAAGCCCGCAACATTAAAAGTAAGATCTTTCTGATCCATTTTAACCATACCAATCCTATGCTTTGGGATCCAACCACCCAAAAACAGGTTTTGAAAAATGGATTTAACTTCGCAAAACAAGGAGATGTTTATTATTAAATAGAGATCATCTTTTATTCAAAAAAAATGAAATGGCGATAGTAAGTCGCAAGAAGTCGTCATTTCGAGCGGAGTGCAGCGCAGACGAGAACCCAAGGCTCTGCGAAGCAAAATCTATCGAGATAGATCTCTCTCCCAAACATTCGGGACTTCGCTTCAGTCGAGATGACGACGATACGCAACGCACAAAAAAGCCCCGATGTAAAATCGGGGCTTCCATATATCTGTTAAATGCTATTATCCGGCAATCCAGCTAAATTTATAATCTATTGTTGGGTTTTTCATTCTTTCGGCAACACGTAATAAACGCGAAGGTAAAGCCATAATATAATCACGGGCTTTTTCACCAGCCTCATTTAAATCACGCATTCCCTCAATTTTCCAGTCAACAATTAACTGTTGCATAATTTCAACATAGTCAATTGCGGTGTAAACACCCAAACGTTGTGCAGCATCCGTAAAATGGCCAAAGGTTTGACCGATTTTTAAACCTACCTCACGTAAAAAATGTGCTGGCATAACAATTTTCTGGCGCATCATATCTTCAAAAGCCAGCATCGCTTCATTAGGATCAACCTCGAAAATACGGTTCATAAAATCTTTATATGCTTTTGCATGTCTCGCTTCATCCGATGCAATTACACCACACATTCTGGACAATAAAGTATCGCCGTCTTTTTTTGCTAAAGAGGCTACCCTTCTGTGCGAAATATTGGTTGCCATCTCCTGGAAAGAAGTATAGATAAAGTTACGGTAAGGATCATGACCAGTTCCGATATCGAAACCATCAGCAATAAGGTATTGCGTAGAAATTTCCATTTGGCGCATATCAACACGACCAGACAGGTATAAATATTTATTTAACAAATCACCGTGACGGTTTTCCTCTGCAGTCCAGTGCCTGTTCCACTTCATCCAGCCGCCATCTTCTTTCATGCTCGGTCCCTGCACCATGGCTAACCACGATTCGTATGTAGGTAAAGCTTCTTCTGTAATGGTATCTCCGATTAATACCGCTACCAGGTCATAAGAAAGATCCTTTGCATTATCCCTTAGAATTCTGATATCTTGATAAAATGTATCGCTAGTAGAATCAGGAAGGAAATCAGACGGTTGCCAGTTAGTATCGATTGGTTTAAGATAGGTATCCATCATCTCCAGCATATACTTTTCTATATGCACCATTACTTCCCTTCTTTTATCTGCAAAAAAACTCATTATTTTTGTTTATATATTGTTAACAACAAAGATAACCAAATATTGTGGCAAACCTTATGATATTAACATATTTAGCGCTAAATCAGTTTTAAAAGTGACCTAAATTATTAACATTGGCTTAAATTGGTTTATGCGTAGTTTAAAGATTATGCAAAGCGGCTTTAGATCATCAAATATTGATATTTTTTTGGAGCGCAGGTTTCTGTGCATTTAGGTTGGGTTCCGTCCTGCTGTACGCTTAATCCTTTTGGGGAAATCATTCTAACATAAGCAATCATCTTTGCCCAAAAGGGATATCGCTTCCATCAGGGCTATATAACCAGGGATAGAGGTGATGGAAGATGTAAAATGGAAGATAGATAATGGAACAGCCACTGCGGCGATCAGCGCTATCTGCGGGAACAACCCTTAACTTCTCTCAACTCTTTAATGCTAAAAAGTCATTTACAAACCCCTGTAAACGAAGAAAACCCTTTAACGTTTCTGTTAAAGGGTTTCTTTTAAGATTTGGCACCGACCTACTCTCCCACGTGTTACCGCAGTACCATCGGCTCTGGTGGGCTTAACTTCTCTGTTCGGAATGG